>Ga0307412_10000040_pt1 | contig 182923 bp, 175 predicted proteins | sample DK1Cmetagenome_3_FD_203823 | JGI IMG/M metagenome (GOLD analysis project Ga0307412, IMG submission 203823) | Maize rhizosphere microbial communities from greenhouse at UC Davis, California, United States - DK15-C-1 | ecosystem: Host-associated > Plants > Roots > Rhizosphere > Soil | place...
ACCCGCCTGTCGGTGCCCAACTGGCATGACGCGTTGAACCGCTTTACCATCGAATTCGCGGACCGCATGCCCCGCTAACCCTGATCACCGGCTTAACCGCATTTACACAAAATTGCTGACACTCCCCATTTCTGCATTCCTGAAATTCCTGCTTTCCTCATTCCCTCTCTCTTTTGGCACCTTTTGCGCCTTTTTGCGGCTGACACTGAAAACTCCCCAAATCGTTAGGCGCTTGACGCTCTTTCCCCCCGCTTTCTAGCTTCCCAGACGACCGCAGTGCCGGTCCCGAACCCTCTCCCGATTCAATCGAACCCTCTTTTCGCCGTGGAACTTCAGGAAATCCGCCAAATCGTCGAGCTCATGAACGAGCACGGACTCACCCTCTTCGATCTCACGAAAGAGGATTTCCACCTCAAGCTGAAGAAGGGCCCGGATCTTGAAGAGCTGAAGGGCTTGGTCGGATCGTTCCAAGCTCCCGCCTACGCCGCCGCTCCGGCTCCTGTGGCAGCAGCTCCAGCTCCCGCCGCCGCAGGTGCGCCTGCTGCCGCCGCCCCTGCTGCCGAAGGTTCGGAAATTACCTCGCCGATGGTCGGTACCTTCTACCGCAAGCCCGCTCCAGACGCGCCGAACTTCGTGGAAGTCGGCACCGCCGTTTCCGAAGGCCAGACGCTTTGCATCATCGAGGCGATGAAAGTGATGAACGAGATCAAGGCCGAGAAATCCGGCACGATCTGCGCCACCGTCGCCACCGACGGCAACCCGGTCCAATACGGCGACGTTCTTTTCCGCATCAAGTGATCGGTTTTCGTCCTGAAAACTGAAAACTGAAAACTGACCACTTCTTCCATGTTCAAGCGCGTCCTGGTCGCCAATCGCGGCGAAATCGCCCTCCGCATCATCCGCGCCTGCCGTGAGCTCGGCGTCGAATCCGTCGCCGTTTATTCCGAGGCCGATGTCGATTCGATGCACGTCCACCTCGCCGACGAGGCCGTTTGCATCGGGCCCGGCCCGAGCAAGGAAAGCTATCTGAAGCCCGACCGGATCATCGCCGCCGCCGAAATCACCGGCGCCGAGGCAATTCACCCCGGCTACGGTTTCCTTTCGGAAAACGCCCGCTTCGCCGAAATTTGCGCCACGTCCGGCATCAAGTTCATCGGGCCATCGTCCGAGGTCATCTCGATGATGGGCGACAAGGCGACCGCCCGCGCCACCGCGGTGGCCAACGGGGTGCCGGTCACTCCCGGTTCCGGCATCATGATCGACGCCGAAAGCGCTCGCGCCGAAGCGAAAAAGATCGGCTACCCCGTGATGATCAAAGCGACCGCCGGCGGTGGTGGCCGCGGCATGCGTCCGTGCTTTGACGACGAGGAGTTCATTTCCCTGTTCCGCGCGGCTTCCAATGAAGCGCTCGCGGCCTTTGGCAATGGCGAGTGCTACCTCGAAAAACTGGTGCTCAACCCGCACCACATCGAGTTCCAGATCATCGCCGACGCCCACGGCAATTTCATCCACCTCGGCGAGCGCGATTGCTCGATGCAGCGCCGCAACCAGAAGATCATCGAGGAATGCCCGTCGCCGCTGCTTTCGCCCAAGCTGCGCGAAAAAATGGGCAAGGCATCGGTCGATTTGATCAAAGCGATCGGTTACGAGAATGCCGGCACCATCGAGTATCTCGTCGATGAAAAGGGCGAGAACTTCTACTTCATGGAGATGAACACCCGTATCCAGGTGGAACATCCCGTGACCGAAGAAGTGATGGGCTGTGAGCTCATCAAGGAGCAGATCCGCGTCGCCGCGGGCGAGCCGCTTTCCCACCACGTTCTTGAGGCGACTCCGCGCGGCCACTCGATCGAGTGCCGGATCAACGCCGAGGACCCTTACAACAACTTCTGCCCGAGCCCGGGCAAGATCGACTTCTGGTACGCACCGGGCGGCAAAGGCGTCCGCGTCGACACCCACGTCTACTCCGGCTACTCGGTGCCGCCGAACTACGACTCGATGATCGCCAAGCTCATCGTCACCGGTGCCACCCGCGAAATCGCCATCGCCCGCATGAAACGTGCGTTGATGGAATTCGACATCCGCGGCATCAAGACCACGATCCCGTTCCAGCTCGAAATCCTCAACCACCCGGACTTCGTTTCGGGCAACTACGACATCGGCTGGGTGACGCGGTATTTGGAAGAGAAGAAGGGGTGAAGAGGTTGAGGGTTGGGAGTTGAGTGTTGAGAGTAAGAAAACGGAACGCCCACTGGTGAATTCTTCCGCATCACCCGGCTCCGCCCGGGAAGACCTTCCTCGCCTGAAGGCTCAACTCCATTCCGCCATTCTCTACGCCATCGTCGATCTCGGCTACGTGACGCCGGAAAACGCGGCGTCCGCCTGCCGGGCGTTGCTCGCCGGGGGCGCGGGGATTCTCCAGCTGCGGGCGAAGGGGCGTGATCTCGCGACGATCGAGTTGGTCGCCCGCGAGCTGATCCCGCTTTGCCGCGAGGCGTGCGTGCCTTTCATTCTCAACGACTTCCCCGAACTCGCCGCGAAACTCGATGCCGACGGCGTCCACATCGGCCAGGACGACGGCCCGCTCGCCGCCGCCCGTGCAATCGTGGGCGAGGGGAAACTGATCGGTCGCTCGACTCATTCGCTCGAACAAGCGGAAGCGGCGCTGGCGGAAGGCTTCGATTACATTGGTTTCGGTCCGCTTTTCCCCACTGGCACCAAACCCGGTCGGCCGGCGATCGGTCTCGAACAAATCGCCGAAATGGAACAACGCGTGGGTTCAAAAATCCCTGCGTTCTGCATCGGCGGAATCAATTTTGAAACATTACCCGTCGTCCTTGATGCCGGCGCGAGACGGGTGGTGATCGTTTCCGAGTTGTTGAAATCGGAAGACGTGGAGGCGGCCACCCGGCGGGTGATTGCGGATTGCGGATTGCGGATTGCGGATTAGGAAGAATTGGCCATGCGGGCCGACGAATTCAGGGAGCGAACAATGGCATTCGCGCTGCGAGTGCTCGAAGTGGTCGATGTATTGCCGAATTCGGCGAAGGGTCGAAACATGGCCGGCCAGCTTTGTCGGTCGGGAACTTCCGTGGCGGCCAATTATCGAGCCGCCTGCCGAGCGAAAAGCCGCGCCGACTTCATCCACAAACTGGGCATCGTCGAAGAGGAGACCGACGAGTCGATCTTTTGGCTGGAACTCATCGTTCGCGCGAAAATCTTGCCGGAAGCCCGTCTTGCGCCCTTGATCGCCGAGGCCAACGAAATTCTCGCCCTGATCGTTTCCTCGATCAACACCGCCAAACGTAACCGCACGTGAGCCCCTCTGCCCAATCCGCAATCCGCAATCCACAATCCGCAATCATCGTCGGTGGTACCATCGCTATCGACCATGTAAAAACTCCCACGGCCGAAGCCGAAAACCTGCTCGGCGGTTCGGCCGCCTACGCGGCTTTGGCGGCGTCTTACTTCACCGGTCCGGTCCATCTCGTCGGCATTGTCGGTCACGATTTTCCCAAGCCGCACCTCGAGATGCTCGAAAGCCATGGGGTGACGCTTGAGGGCGTGGAGCGCTCCGAGGGCGACTCGTTTTCCTGGTCTGGCGAATACCATGAAAACATGAACGACCGCACGACCCACCGCGTGGCGGTCAACGTGCTCGAAACCTGGGAAGTGAAAGTGCCGGGCGAACTTGCTCAAAGCCCGATCGTGGTGCTGGCGAACATGTCGCCCGACAACCAGCTCCAGATGCTCGACCAGTGCACGGCTGAAGGACGTTTCGTCGTCGCCGACACCATGGACCTCTGGATCAACATCGCCAGCGAGCGACTCCACGATGTGCTGAAGCGCATTGACCTTTTCGTGATCAACGAAGGCGAGGCGCGGGATTTCGCCGGCACGTCCAATCTCATCCTGGCGGGCCAGCGCTTGCTCGCGAAAGGGCCGCGCTACGTGGTCATCAAGCTCGGCGAATTCGGGGCCATGCTTTTTTCCGCCGAGGGCGCAGAAACCTGGGCGCTTTCCGAATCGTCGTTCTTCCGCTGTGCAGCATTCCCGCTGTCCGAGGTCGCCGACCCGACCGGCGCGGGCGATTCCTTCCTCGGAGGCCTTGCGGGCTATTTGGCCTCGACCGGCCGGATCCACTTCACGTTCGAAGATCTCCGTCAAGCGGTGGTGCAAGGTTCCGTCGTCGCCTCGTTCACTTGCGAGGCCTTTTCGACCCGCCGACTCCAGAATCTTTCGCCCGCCGACCTCTCAAATCGCCGTGAAGCCTTCAAAAAGCTGACTCATTGGTGATATATGGCCGGAAATGTCCTGCGAAGTTCGTTGCACGATTTTCCCAGGGTGGCTACATTGCGCTTGCGAGATCGCCAATTGGCTGCTTTTTGCATTGGAGTTCCTTGGAAACCGACGCGTCGCAATCTTTAGAAAACCTGAAATGAAATCATTTCTTTCTCACGCTCTGCTTGTGACGCTGGCCGCCACAGCCACCTCCTTCGGCCAGACCGAAGCGAAGACTAAGCCTGTTGGGTATGAGAGCATCACCTTGAATGCCAATCAGTTCAATGTGGTTGGGTTGCGACTCCAAGGCGCCTCGGTTGCCAGCGGGAATTTGGAAACGATCGGCACTTCGAGCGTGACCGATAATGAGGGCTCCTTCGCTTCGATCCTTAACGCCAGCAAGACCTACGTTTTGGAGATCACTTCTGGCAGCTTGTCCGGCCTGACGGTCGAGGCGACTTGGACCTCCGGCAATGTGCTGAATACTCCGGATAACCTTTCTGCAGCAGGCGTCGCGACAGGCGTTACTTACAACCTGCGTCCAGCACTCACTCTGGAAGAGATTTTTGGAACGACGAGTTCCCCTTTGGCCAAAGGATTCACATCCGCTAGTGCTGATATTATCTGGATTCCTAATGGAAGTGGGAACTACACTCGTTATTACCTGCACTCTTCCAGTGCTTGGCGAAATGTTTCGACTAATACGGCGGCTCCGAATACTCCGGTCGTATATACTGATGGGCTATTGATTGAGAAGCGTTCATCAGGGGCTACGCTTACCCTCAGTGGGGAGGTGAAAACGAAGGGTTCATCTTTTCCTGTGATTACGGGAATGAATGTGGTGTCTACGATTTACCCTGCGGGTGTTACGCTTCAAAATTTTGGTCTAGAAGACGATGTGCAGGCTGGGTTTACTTCAGCCAGTGCCGATATCATTTGGGTGCCGAACGGTTCAGGTGGATACGGTCGCTACTACCGTCACTCTGGTGGCAATTGGCGTAACGTGGATACAAATACCAACCTGGCAAGTGATGTGGCGTTGACATCAGGCGTTCTCCTTGAGCGTAAAGGTGTGGCCCGTTCCTTTACGGTGACTCCTCCTTCTTCTTACTCCAACCTGTAAGTCAATTTTATGAAATTCCTGCTTAAGGCGGCTCCATTGTTGCTTTTCTTGTCAAGTGCGCAGGCTGGGACTGTCGTTGCTACAAATATTAACGATCCAGCCAATGATGTCGTCGTGGCGAACATGAGTGCGACGGCGTTGTCTGGGACGATTGTGGCAGTGGGATGGTATAATGCGGGCTTTGATGTTGATGCTGCAGCTGCTGCAAATAACTTTTCTGCTTTGTCTTCGGCTTCCAATTTCAACGTTCTGACATCCACTTTAACGGGAGAGACATCGGATACGTTTGGTTCGGATATTGCGGGTTATTATATTACCTCCAATCAGGATTATGGATCGCCAACAGCGCAAATGTTGGCCTCGCCCCAGCTATATATTTTGTTTGGTAATGCTGCCACTTTGGCCGGAGCCAATACGCAATACGCGCTGGTGCGGTTCAATGAGTCGATTAACGCAGATACTCCGATTGCCGATTCCAATACTCTCCAATTGAGCGGTGGCTCATACAGTATCCTTGCTGGTACCACCGGCACAGCAATCGTTGATCTTTCGAGTATCGAAGGCAGCTCTACCGAATCTAATACTTCACTTCAACTCGTTGCTGTTCCTGAGCCTGCGGCTGCGTTGCTGGGCGCGGTAGGGGTGATGGGCTTGTTCCGTCGGCGCCGTGCGATGGCTTGAGCGAGTGCCAATTCTTCGAAAAAGCGGGCTTCGGCCCGCTTTTTTTGTGCCCGGGAAGTTCCCTTCAATAGAAGACCTCTTGCAGATAAAGCCCATCCGCGGGGGCGCAGACGGGGGATTTGCCGTGGGGGAGGCCGGTCGGCTGGTCGAGCAGGCGGGCGAGATCGTCCAGACGGATTCGCCCTTGGGCGGCGTGGACCGCTCCGCCTGTCAGCAGACGGACCATTTTGTAGAGGAAACCATCGCCGTGAAAGGTGATGCGGTAGCCGTCCGGAAGTGTTTCGAGATCCGCGGCGTGAATCGTCCGGGACCAATCGGTGTCGGGCGCTTCGTTGCCGCGATTGGCGGCGAAGCCTTGGAAGTCATGTCGACCGCGGAAGAGTTGCAACGCTTGAGCGAGAACGTCGGCGTCGAGCTGTCGGGGCAAATGCCAGGCGAGTCCGGCTTTGAACGGCGAGAGCACCGGATCGGTGCAGAGATCGTAACGGTAAGTTTTGCCGGTGGCCGAAAAGCGCGCGTGGAAATCAGCCGCCACTTCCTCGCACGCCAGCACTCGAATGCTGGCGGGGAGTTTCGTGTTGAGCGCAGGAACCCAATTGTAAGGATTAAGCGTCAGGTGATCGGGCGCGTCAAAATGAGCGACTTGAGCCAAGGCATGGACGCCCGCGTCCGTTCGCCCGGAGCCGATCGGGCGAACCGGTTCCTTCGCCGTCGCAGTCAGGGCTTCACGCAGCAAATCCTGCACGGTGTTGCCGCCGGCTTGGGCTTGCCAGCCTTCGAAAGGCCGGCCGTCGTAAGCGATAGTGAGCTTTAAGCGCATGGAGTTGAGCGTTTACGCGAGGAGGGTCTCCCAGGGCGGAGCCTCTTACCATCGGGCGCGAGAGGTCAATTCGCCTTGAGTGGCCAGAGGTCAGGGCCAGTGAGAAGAGAAGGATGATGGGACGAGCTGAAGCTCGCGGTCCGGCTGGGGGAATGGAACTTTTTTCTGGCCACGAATCACCGGCCACTGGCCACTCAGATTGAGGCTCCGCCCGGGAAGACCTTCCTCGTCTAAAGACTCAACTCCATCCAAGAGTTCAGAATCTCGACTGCCGCCGCTTGGTCGATGAGGCCTTTTTGCTGCTTCGCCTTTTTGCCCGCGGCGCGGAGCTTGCCCGCGGCGGCGGAGGTGGTGAGGGTTTCGTCGACGAAAACAAGCGGCAGGCCCGGCAGGCGGGCTTGAAGTTTGGCGGCGAAGGCCCGGACTTTTTCGGCGGACTCGCCTTCGCTACCGTCCATGCGCAAAGGCAAGCCGACGACGAGCGTTTGGATGCGGCGTTGCGAGACCAACTGCGCGATGCGTTCGATCGGTTCCACGCGGGCGCGGTCGATCGTTTCCACCGGGTGGGCGAGAATGCCGAAGTCGTCGGTGGCGGCGATGCCGATGCGGGCGTCGCCGTGGTCGAGGCCGAGGGCGGGGTGGGGGCCGGAGTGGTCAGTGGACAGTGATCGGTGATCCGTGTTCATGTCCTTACAACAACTCGGGCGGGAGCTGATCGACGAGTTGCTTAATCGAGTCGGCTTGATGGCGATTGGCGATTAAGAGGGCGTCGTCGGTTTGCACCACGATCAAATCGTCGACGCCGAGCAGGGCGACGCGGCTGCCTTTGCGGGCGTTGAAGACGATGTTGTTTTCCGCATCGAGTTCGGTGACCGGTTCGTTGGTCCGGTTGTTCGCGGCATCGCTTTCCAGATAGGTTGCGACGGAAAGCCAGGAACCGACGTCGTCCCAATCGAAGGTGGCCTCGATGTTGAAAACGTGAGCAGCTTTTTCCATCAACGCGTAGTCGATGGAAATCGGTGTGAGCTGGGGGAATTGCGCGGCGATGGTGGCGGCGGGATTTTTCGAATGGCGCAGTTCGTAGACGAATCCGGCGAGTTCGGGCGAATGCAGCGCGAGCTGTTGGATGACCACGGGCAGCGACCAAACGAACATGCCAGCGTTCCAGCAGAAGCTGCCTTCGGCGAGGAATTGCTCGGCGAGTTCCGGCGCGGGTTTTTCGCGGAAACGTTTCACCTCGCGGGCCGGATGATCGAGATGGACACCGGGCAAGTGCGTGCGGTCGCCGCGTTCGATGTAGCCGTATGACGGGCAGGCCCAGGTCGGACGGATGCCGATGGTGACGAGTCCGCCGGATTTTTCCGCCACCGTCAGAGCGTCGCGCATGACCGCTTGATAGGCGGCGATGTCTTGGATGAGTTGATCGGCGGCGAGCACCATCATGGTGGCGTCGGGATCGCGGGCGGCGATCAAGCCGATGCCGAGGGCGACGGCGGGGGCGGTGTCGCGTTTCGCCGGTTCGGCGATGATGTTTTCTGGCGGGAGATTGCCCGCGATCGCCCGGACGCCTTCCTCCTGCAGGGCGTTGGTGAGGATGAAAATATTCTCGGTAGGAACGAGGCCGTCGAGGCGGCGGATCGTCTGTTCGAGCAGGGTCGCGCCGCCGAAAAGATTGAGCAGTTGCTTCGGCTTGGTGTTCCGGCTCAACGGCCAGAAGCGCGTCCCGGAGCCTCCGGCGAGAATGAGGGCGTAGGTCGAGTGGGGCGAAGGCATGGGATTAGTAGAGACGGAAGAGACGGAGACTCAAGACGCAAGGGAGGGGGGATTTGAGATTCGAAATTTGAAATTTGAGATTCCGGGGGGAGGCCTGCTAGACTGTGGACATGTTCGACGACAAGCCGTGTTGTTCCCGTGATTGGCAGGAATCGAGTGCGATGGCGGCTCCCGCATTGTTGGGAGCGGCGGCGGGCTTGTTGCTGGGTGATTTAATGCATCGTGGCGCGCGCCGGGGCGTGGGGCTTGGCCTCGGAATTCTCGGTGTGGCGGCGTTGCTGCCGCTAGCCGTGGGTGGCATCGTCAACAAGGTGAACGGTCCGGCCACCGAGCGTGGTGCACGCCGTCGCTTGCAAGGCATCCGCGATGCCGGTGCTTCCCCGCACGAAAGCGGTGTGGACGACGAGCTGCGCGAGCAGGGGTTGATTTAACCCAGCTCTGCCGCCAGAGCGCGGATCGTTTCGGGAAATGCGCGGGCGAATTCCGCCCGCGGCTCCCAGCTGAGCTCGTGTCGCGCTTTCGTCGCATTGAGAGCATACCGGTGATCGTGGCCCAATCGATCCGTGACGTGGCGGATTAGCGATTCCGGCTTTTCCAGAATCGCCAGCAACTCGCGCACGAGATCGAGATTGGCTCGCTCACAAGCAGCTCCCAAATTGTAAGCGCCGCCCTTTTTTCCGTGCAGAAACGCGGCGATCAAACCGTCGGCGTGATCATCCACGTGCATCCAATCGCGCACTTGGAGGCCATCGCCATAAACCGGCAGAGGTTCGTTGCGCAGCGCGCATTGGATCATACGCGGGATGAGTTTTTCCGGATGCTGGCGCGGGCCGTAGGTGTTGCTGCCGCGCGTGATCACGAGGTCTTGCCCGTAGGTCGTGAAGGCTGCGAGGCAAAGCAGGTCGGCCGAAGTTTTCGACGCCGAATACGGCGATGACGGGCGAAGCGGCGACTCTTCGGTGAAGCGCGCGGGCGAATCGATCGAGCCGTAGACTTCGTCGGTCGAGCATTGCAGCAAGGGCACGTTCGCCTCGCGACAGGCACCAAGCACGCTGAACGCGCCAGTGATATTGGTGGCGATGAAATCGTCGGCGCGTTCGATCGAGCGATCGACGTGCGATTCGGCGGCAAGATTGAACACGCCGGTGATGGCGTGGGTTTCGAGCAGCCGCTTCATCAGCGGGCGCTCCCGAATATCGCCGCACACGAATTCAAGTCGCGGATCCTCCGGCAAATGCGCGAGCGATCCGGCGTAGGTCAGTTTATCGAGCACCACCACGCGTTCGACATCAGGTCGCTCAAGCAACAAACGGACGAGGGCGGAGCCGATGAAACCAGCGCCGCCGGTGACGAGCGGTCGGGAGAGATCGCGGGACATCGGTGAAGGAAAGGTCGCGCCAAACCCGCAGGTTCCGCAAGTCTCAGCCGATCACGCACGGAATCAGCACGCCGTCGCTCATGCCGTGGATTTTCTTTTTATCGGCAGGCACGAGCGTCGCGAGGCAACCGCCAAAAGTCGTTTCGCCCTCGCGATCGGTGAAGAAATACGGGCAAAGCCGGACCCGGCCGCGCATCGTTTCGATTTTCCCGTCGTCGGTGAAAACCGGGTGCTCGACGATGCGGCCTTCGCGGAATTCCTGCATCAGCCACGGCTGTTCGTTGGCCTCGGCGAGTGCGGCTTCGAGACGTCCCCGCCATTCGGCGGCGGGCAAATCGTGGCCGATGAACACGCCGCGCGATCCCCAGGCGGATTCGTGAAAGCCGCTGATTTTCAGGACGAGCTGGCGATCTTTTTGGCTGAACGAGGCGACTTCCTCCCACGAATGCACGTCCAGTTTTGGCAGCGCGCCATGCGGCGGCAAAGGCTCGGGGTCGAGCACCCAGCCGAAGGGGACGAGCTGGCGCAGGCGTTCGAGATGGTTGTGGCGGAGCGCTTGCGACCACACTGGCTTGAGCGCGGGCGACCACAATAGAGCGAGCCAAAGTTTGTCCTCGAGATGCGGTTTGAACGGCGGCGTGACCGACGCGTTGCCCAAAGCGCTGGCTTCACCCAGTTTGCGGGCTTCAGGAATCGCTTCCCAATCGAAGAGTTCGAAAAAGCGGTAAAGCTCGCGACCGTCCGGCTGATATTCTTCGGCGTGAACGACGTCCCAGGCTTCGCCCAATTCGTTCGTGAGCCATTCCATTTCCGGGCGATAGTCTGCGGATTCGTCGGAAACCAGCACCGACCCGCCATCGGGCAGGAGCGAGCGGAAACCGTCGAGCATGCCGTTTCGCCCGCCGAGGACGTCGAATCCGGCGTCGGCATAAACCCGGGAAAGCCAGGCGGTGACACCGATGCCGCCCGGCACGCTGTCGAGTTCGGTCAGCGCAGGGCCGTGGCCGAGGATCAAATCGGGCCGGATCACCCGGGGAAATTGCGTGGCCGTGCCCGGGTGACGTTGCACGCGGACCAGCCAGTCGGGCTTGCCGATGTCGAGCGCTTCGGCGATCCAGCCGGGGAGTTTGCCGTTGGCGCTGCGGCGATAAATGGTGTCGCACGCCTGCTGAAACCGGGCGAGCGGATGGCCCAGGCGGATCATCGCGCGGGCCTCGCTGGCGGTCAGCCGCAGCGGTTCGGGCGACCATTTCCACGTGCCACCACCGAACAGGCCGTTGGCCGGCAGGGCGGATTTCAGGGCGGAAAGCGTGAGCATGGCGTCGGTCAGTTTTGCAGCAATCGCAGGGCGCCACGCACGAGAACCTCGGTGGTTGCGGCGGGTTCGGCGTCGAGCGCCTTGCGCACGGCTTTGCGGGAATCGACCTGCTTGTAGCCGAGGGCGATCAGGGCGAGTTCGGCATCGGCGGCCGGGGCGCTCATCTGGCCCGCCGCGGCGTCCTGCCAGGTTTCGGTCACGCCGACCTTGTCCTTGAGCTCCAAAATGATCCGCTCGGCGGTCTTTTTCCCGAGTCCTTTGATGCGGGAAAGTGCGGCCACATCGCCCTGCACCACGCTGGTTTTGAAGGTGTTGACTGGCATGCCACTGAGCACGGCCATCGCGATTGCCGGGCCGATGCCGCTGACACGGTCGATCAACAGCAAGAAAACGTCGCGTTCCTCCTCGGTCGCGAAACCGTAAAGCGTGTGGGCGGTTTCCCGGATATGCAGATGGGTCCGGAGATCCACCGCGAGGCCCTCCGACGCATGCAGACGGTCAAAAGTGGACAGGGGGACCAACACTTCGTAGCCCACGCCATGGACGTCCACCACCAAGCGGTTGGGGTAGGCTTCGAGGATGGTTCCGCGCAGTCGGGCGATCACGGCGTCACCTTGGCGCGGGCGCAGGGAGCGTCAATGTTCATCTGGCGTGCGCCGCTGGCTGGGATTCGCGCCCGAAAACCAATCTCCATATTTGCATATTTTAAAATCCGCCGGAGCGTATGAGCGGTTGTTTTTACTTAAGACTTGCCAAACATCTTGAGTTAACCGGACTTGTGGCAATTTTTGGGTCGCAATTCCGGAGCGGGCATGCTAGCGTCGCGCCGTTATGGCAACCACCACGAAACGAACCCGCTTCTCGCGCCGTCTCCCTGACCATGTCACCGACGAGCTCGTGAACGTCCTTTCTGAAAACAAGGTGTTTGGTTTCAACGACCTCTTCGAGCGGGTCTTCGAAAATCTGAAAGTGCGCAATGCCGTCAGCGGTGGCGAAGAAATGCTTCGCCTGCGTGCCTACGAGAAGCTCCAGAACCTGGTCACCCGGGGTTTGGTGGAAAAAATCGGCAAGGAATACAAGGGCACTCCGCGTGTGCGCGAGGCTTCCAGCGAATACGCCGCCGCCCAAGAAGAGAGCTGATTCTGCCACGGCTTTTTCCAAGTCCGCATCGGTCAATCCGGTGCGGGCTTTTTTTTTCTATTCATCCGCGAAGGGGATTCGCAACATTCCGCACGTCGCCATGTTGAACGATTACCTGCCGATTCTCCTTCAGATGCTGATCGCCTTCGGTTTCGCCGCCGTGGTGCTGACGTTCAGCGTTTTGCTTGGCCGCGCGGGGCGCAATGCGGGAGCGAAAGACACTCCGTATGAGTGCGGGATGTTGCCGGTGGGCGAAGGCGCGCCGCGCTTTTCGGTGAAGTTCTACCTCGTGGCGATGCTGTTCGTGATTTTCGACATCGAGGTGGTCTTCATGTATCCGTGGGCGGTGCAGTTCCGCGATCTCGTCGCGCAAGGCCCTGCCGCCTTGGTGAGCATGGCGGGTTTTGCCGGCGTGCTAGCGTTCGCCTACGTCTACGCGCTCAAGAAGGGCGCGTTGAATTGGAAGGCTTGAGTGCTTCGTTCCGATGGGGATAGCACAACCCCGGGGAAAGTGGACTCAGAGCAGCTCTTCCAACGTTTCCACGACGCGCGTCGGGTGAAACGCTCGTAGCTCTTCCGCGTTGAATTTGCCGGTGGCCACGGCGACGCAGGAGGCACCGAAAGCTTTCGCGCAGGCGATGTCCTTCGGGGTGTCGCCGATGACCACGATTTCCTCGGGCGGGAACTCGCGTCCTGCGTGAGCAATGGCGCGTGCGAGCGCCACCGGGCCGAGAAGATTCCGGTCGGCGTGATCGCAGCCGTAAGCCCCGAAAGGAAAAAACCGGTCGAGGCAAAAGTGCCGCATTTTGGCGGCCGCGCCGCCCGCGATATTGCCGGTCAGCAGTCCCAAATGGATCTCCGGGGTGCCGGCCAACCTTTCAAGCAAGGCTTCCACGCCCGGAAGGACGCGCCCGGGAAACCCGCCGTGGGCGAGATTCCATTCGAGGCGCTGAAGGTAGGTCGTGAAAAACGTTTCCACGTGCCCATTCGGTTCGTGAATGCCGAAGTGAGCCAAAATTCCGTTCAACACGCCAAGGTCGGTGCTGCCCGCGAGATCTAGTTCGGGGCCATCGCCACCGAAGCATTCGATGGCGGCTTCTTGCAAGGATCGCAAACCGGCGCCTGCCGTGTCCACGAGGGTGCCGTCGATGTCGAAAAGCCAGAGGGAGGCCATGGGAAAAAGTTCGCCCGCGGACCGGAATCCGCGGGCGAAGATAAATCAGGAAACCGATTCTTCCGATTCGTCGGACGCGTCATCGTGCGGCTCGCCGTCGATGTGGCCGTCCTCATCCTCGTGCTCTTCGTGCTCTTCGTCCTCGTCGAAATCGTCTTCTTCGAGCAACTCGCCGTGGAAGAGATGGAACTTCCGCTTGCGCTGGTGTTGCGGCAGCGGCGAGATCGTCATGCCGATGGCGCGGCCGTTGAGGCGCGCTTCCTGGTCGACCTGGCCCATGGTTTTCAGGTCTTCGACGATCTTTTTCATCACGACGAAGCCGAGGTCCTTGTGGGCGTTTTCGCGGCCGCGGAACTGAAGGATGAAGCGCACCTTGTGACCGTCGTCGAGGAAACCCTCGGCCCGGCCCATCTTGATGTTATAGTCGTGCGTACCGGTGCCGACGCGGAATTTCACTTCCTTCATACGGCTGGCGTTTTTCGACTTCTGGTTCTTCTTCAGTTTCGCCTGCTCATATTTGTATTTGCCGTAATCGACGATCTTGCAGACCGGCGGATCGGCTTGCGCGGCGATCTCGACGAGGTCGAGGCCGAGCGATTGAGCTTTGGCGAGTGCTTCGCGGGCGCTCATCACGCCGAGCTGATCGCCATTGGCGAGCACGACACGAACGCGGGGGGCGCGGATTCGGTCGTTAATCCGCGTCATGTCGCGGTAACGACCCCGATTCTGGTCTCTGGATGGCTTAGCGATGGCTGTATCCTCCAATACGTGGTTGCGACGCGATGGTCCGGTAGCTCGTGGAATCCCCGAGCGGGAGCATAGCGAAGAGCGATGCGGAACGATCGATCATACCCACGAATCAACGCTCCGGATCAAATGTCCGGTGGCGGATGGTTCCTCGAATCGTTCCTGTGAAATCATGAAGCGGCGGATGCCGGGGCGCGTGGCTGAGCGAGCTAGGGGCGTGAAGCGATCCAAGTTTCTCAAACTCAGCGGGTGCGCTGGGAGGGACGCTAAAAAGCGGCTGGAGTTCGATCAAGTCGAAACTTCCAACCGCTTTAAGCGAAAAGACGAGCGGGCCTCAAAGGCGACGCTCGCGCACCTCGGCGGTGATTTCTTCGATGAACGCGTCGACGCTCTTCGCGCCGAGATCGTCCTTGTCGCGATGGCGAACCGAGACCGTGCCTTCTTCCTCTTCGCGCGCGCCGATGACGAGCATGTAGGGCACGCGATCGAGGCGGCTGAGGCGGATTTTCGCGCCGATCTTGTCGGACGAGCGGTCGATCGTGACGCGCAGTCCGGCGTCGGCGAGTTTCGCGGTCACGGCTTCGGCAGTCGCCAGCGTTTTTTCGGAAATCGGCAGCACGCGGACCTGCTCAGGCGCGAGCCAAGTCGGGAATTTGCCTTCGAAATGCTCGATCAGCAGGCCGGTGAAACGTTCCAGCGAGCCGAACGGCGCGCGATGGATCATCACCGGGCGGTGCTGGGTGTTGTCCGCGCCGATGTAGGAAAGGTCGAAGCGCTCCGGCAGGTTGTAGTCCACCTGCACGGTGCCGAGCTGCCAGTCGCGACCGATGACGTCCTTCACCACGAAGTCGATCTTCGGGCCGTAGAACGCCGCTTCGCCGAGTTCTTCGGTGTAATCGACGCCGAGCGTCTGGACGGCGTCGCGCAGGGCGGCTTCCGCCTTGTCCCAGTTCTCGGGCGAACCGACGTATTTGTCGGACTCCGGATCGCGCAGGGAAAGGCGGACGCGGTATTCGCCCATGCCGAGCGTGCCGAGCACCTTTTTGACGAGGTCGAGGCAGCCTTTCACTTCCGCCGCCACTTGGTCGGGCGTGCAGAAAAGGTGGGCGTCGTCCTGGGTGAAGCCACGGACGCGGGTCATGCCGCCGAGTTCGCCGGATTGCTCCCAGCGGTAAACCGTGCCGAACTCCGCCAAGCGCACCGGCAAGTCGCGATACGAGCGATGCTCGCTGGCGAAAATCTTGATGTGGTGCGGGCAGTTCATCGGCTTGAGCATGTAGCCCTCGTAGGTGCCGTCGGAGAGACCGTTGATGAGCTGGCTGCACGACGCGTCCTCGTCGGCGAGCTTCTCCAACACGTCGCGCTCGGCGATCGCGGGGAACTGGCTTTCCTGGTAATACGGGAAGTGGCCGGAGGTGCGGTAGAGGTCGAGCTTGCCGATGTGCGGGGTGAAAACTTGCGAGTAGCCCTGCTTGTCGAGCTCGGCGGTGATGAAGTCCTGCAACGCGCGACGAACGAGCGCGCCCTTCGGTTTCCACAGGATCAGGCCCTGGCCGACCGCTTCGTCGATGTGGAAAAGCTGCAACTCTTTGCCCAAGCGGCGGTGGTCGCGCTTCTTTGCTTCTTCCAAACGGACGAGGTGTTGTTCGAGCAGTTCCTTGCTTTCGAAGGCCGTGCCGTAGAGGCGCTGGAGGCTACTCTTCGATTCGTCACCCATGTAGAACGACGAGGAAACCGACATGAGTTTCACGTTTTTGCACTTCGACGTGTAGCCGACGTGCGGGCCGGCGCAGAGGTCGATGAACTCGCCGTTCTGGAAACAGGAAATTTCTTCGCCGTCGGGGATCTTATCGATGAGGTCGAGCTTGAAGCGGGACGGATTGCCCGGGCGTTCGGAAAGGCCGCCGAGGCGACCGCTTTCGGCCATCGCCTTCGCTTCTTCGCGGGAGATCGCCTTGCGCTCGAACTTCTGGTTCTCCTTCGTGATCTTCTTCATCTCCGCCTCGATTTTCTCGAAGTCGTCCGGGGTGATCCGGTGCTTCATTTCAAAGTCGTAATAGAAGCCGTTTTCGATCGGCGGGCCGTAGGCGAATTGGGCGTCGGGCCAGATGCGCAGGATGGCGGTGGCCATCACGTGGGCGCAGGAATGGCGCAGGCGCTCCAGGTCGGTCATCTGCTGGCGCTCTTCGAGGGTCTTCCGTTCGGCGGACATGGGGGAGGGAGAAAACAGGGCGACGCTCGGATTTTCAATGGCAAACCCCGGACGGGAAAAATGTCGGGCAGGACAAGGGCGGGCCTGACCTCGTCGATTGCATTTCAAGGTTTCGGAACGAACTTGGCAGGTGACCGCCCCGTCAACGGCGGGATTGCGACGAAACCCACTCTTCGATCCCATGAAACGCAGAACCTTTTTATGGAGTTCCAGTCTCGGGCTGATCGGCAGTTCGCTGGCATTCGGCAAAGACAACCAACGCATCGGCAAACTCGGCCCCGCCGAATTCAAACTCGCCAACGAACAGGCTGCCGCTCGACTCAAGGCGATCGTGCCGACTAACACGCCGCTGAGCGAGGCGGATCAGCTGCTCGCGGCCAAGGTAGCAATGGGTGGATTGACGCAGTTGTCGGGCAGCACCTGGGCGCTCTCGAAAACCCAATCGCCCGACGTCAAAGCGATCATCCAGGCCGAAATCGACGAGCAGACGTTGTTGTCCGACAAGTTGAAGGAAATTGCCGCGGCCAAAGGCTTCGATTTGCCGAAAGCGCCGGGCGGCGAGCAGAAGAAGATGCTGGATCATCTCATGGAAACGACCGACCCGGTCGACCGCGAGTATCTGAAAAACATCGGCGTCGAGGGGCATGAGGCCGTTCAAAAAGCAATGGAAGAAGTCCGGGCGAAAGCACAGGACGCGACTCTGAAGCAGCTCGCCGCTGTCGCGCTGCCCATCATCGGCATCCATCTCACTGTTTCCCGCGACGAATTGGAGGCGCTGTAAACAAGGCTCTTTTCAACGAAACGTCGCGGGGCCGAATGCGGTGCCGCGGCGTTTCCGCTGTTACGAGCGGGCGGTTGGGATATGGAAAAGCCCATGCCCGAATCGCCGGTCGATCCTGTTGCACCACCGCATCCGACTTTCGCCGAAGCCTTCCGTTTCTGGCATAAGCTCGGCTGGATCAGTTTCGGTGGCCCGGCCGGGCAAATCGCGGTGATGCACAAGGAAATCATCGAGCGTCGCCGCTGGATGAGCGAAGAGCATTTCCTTCACGCGCTGAACTTCTGCATGCTCCTGCCCGGCCCGGAAGCCCAACAGCTCGCGACGTATCTGGGCTGGCGATTGCATGGCGCAAAAGGTGGCATCGCCGCGGGCGCGTTGTTCGTGCTGCCTTCGATCTTCATCCTCTGGGCGCTCAGTTGGCTCTACATGGCCGGACGCGATGTCGGGTGGATCAGCGGACTCTTCTATGGACTGATTCCGGCAGTCATCGCGATCGTCGCCAGCGCGGTGAAGCGCATCGGCTCGAAGGCGCTCAAGACGCGGTCGCTCTGGGTAGTCGCGCTGTTGGCCTTCGTCGCCATCTTCTATTTCAAGATCTCGTTCGTGATCATCATCCTTACTGCGGCTCTCACCGGGTTCGTCGGGGGAAAGTTTTTCCCGTGCCAATTTCCGGCGGGCAAAGGCCATGGGGCCGCGGGTCACGAAGAGGAGGCGACGTGTGTCGCGCTCGCGCCTTCGCCGCCAGCGACGCTCCGCAGAACGTTTATCGTTGCCGCGGTTTGTCTGCTGCTCTGGTGGCTGCCGATTTTGGCCACCGGCTTCTTCTTCGGCTGGCGCGGAATTCATTTTCAGGAAGGCCTCTTTTTCAGCAAGGCGGCCTTAGTGACGATCGGCGGCGCGTATGCGGTGCTGCCCTACGTCGCGCAAATGACGGTGGAGCACTACGGTTGGCTACAACAACGGCAGATGATGGCGGGACTCGGTCTGGCCGAAACCACGCCGGGGCCGTTGATCATGGTGCTGCAATTCGTCGGCTTCGTCGCCGCGTGGCAATACCCGGGCGATCTGCCGCCTTTGGCCGCCGCCACCCTTGGGGCGTTGATTACCACTTGGGCCACGTTCTTGCCCTGCTTCCTTTTCGTCTTCCTCGGCGCGCCTCACGTGGAAACCTTGCGCGAGCGACCGGCGATCGCCTCGACCCTGACCGCGATCACCGCCGCGGTGGTCGGCGTAATCCTCAATCTCGCGATCTGGTTCGCGCTTCATGCCATTCTTCCCGGAACAGGCGGAGTCGACTGGTTCGTGGCCGTCGTGGCCATCGGCGCGTGGATCGCGATGGAGCGGTTCAAGGTGGGAATTATTCCGCTCTTGGCAACATGCGCGGTGCTCGGGGTGATTTGGCGTTTGGTGTGAGGAAAAGGGCGAGAGCGTTGCTGTGATACTCTGTGTGAGTTTTGCTTGTGGAGTGGTGGTATTGTAGCAAGGTGGGGTCGTGACCTTCGAGGAAGACCCGGATTTCACCGTCAAGGCGCTCCGGCTGCTCGGGGATGAACAGATTTTCGAACTCCAGCTTTACCTAATCCGGCAACCCGATGCGGGTGACGTGATTCCGGGTTCCGGTGGCTGTCGCAAGCTCCGCTGGGCCGCCAAGGGGCACGGCAAACGCGGTGGTGCCCGGGTCATCTACTATTGGATCACCGAAGACGACCGCATTTTGTTGCTCGACCTTTACGCAAAGAACGAGGCCGAGAACCTCACCGCCGATCAACTTAAAGCCCTCAAGCGCAAGAAACCATGAAAGCGAAGACCTCAACCGTGAAAAAGAAGGCCGTGAATCTTGTCGGGCTTAAGGCGAAGAAAGAAGCGTTGGAGCGGGGCGAACGTAAGGCCGGGCGGGTATTCAAGTTTGAGACTTTGCCGGACGGTTCCGTGCGCCGGGTGGAGGTGAACCCGGAAACCCATCGCCGCAAGATGGCGAAGGAGTGGAAGGCCAAGACGGAGGTTGCCCGCGCCCGTCAGACTCTCAATCTTACGCAAGACGCTTTCGCTGGATTGCTCGGCATCAGCTTGAGCACGCTACGGAGCTGGGAACAAGGTAAACGCGAGCCTTCCGGCGCGGCCCGCACGTTGGTTCATATCGCCCTCAAGCATCCGGAAGTCTTGCAAGAGGAAGTGGCGGCGAAGTGATGTTGCCGTCTTTGAAAGGCGAAAGCCGTTGAACTCTTTCGAATTCAACGGCTTTCATTGGTTGCGGGAGTAGGATTTGAACCTACGATCCCGCGAGGCGGGATTATGAGCCTCGGTGTTTTTCCAACAACGGCGACAAACCGGCACCTCCCTTTTGGCGTTTCAGCAGGTTCTCCAGTTTTCGGGCATCGGTCAGCGAAAGCTGGTGGCTGGTCCAAATGAGTCTCCAAGGCCGATATTTCGAGGTATAGTTCGATTTCCCCTCGTTATGGTCGCATAAACGTCGCTCCACGTTCTCAGAGAGTCCGATGTAACGGCGTCCGCTCTCATTTTGAATCACGTAGACCTGATAGCTTTTCGCTTCCATGTGTCAAAAGGCGAAAGCCGTTGAACTCTTTCGAATTCAACGGCTTTCATTGGTTGCGGGAGTAGGATTTGAACCTACGACCTTCAGGTTATGAGCCTGACGAGCTACCTGGCTGCTCCATCCCGCGATTACCTTGGGTGCGCCTTGCGGCGCGGGGCGGCAAACTAGTCGGGCGCGGCCGGAATTGGCAAGACGAATGTGAACTAATTTCCCGTCTTTTTTCAGCCGTCCAGCACGTGGGCGAGGAAACGACTGGCGTTGCCGGTGATCGGGCTGTCGTCCTCGCGGACCGAAAGCCCGCGGCATTGATCGCCGACCATCCAGGCACCCCAGACACTGGTGCGATGGCCGTCGCGCAGCAGATCCGCCTTTTGTTGGTAAACCAGCGGGCCGTCGCCGTAAGCGCCGCCGGTTTCCGCGGTGACACGGCCGTTCTCGAAAATCCGCACGTTAGCGCCTTCGCGACCGAACAGCGGCTTGGCGACGTAAGAAGAAATCCCCGCGCGTTGAAGGTCGGCGAAATCGAGCGACGCGGGCAAAAGCAGCGGATGGCCCGGATTGAGCTCCCACAAAATGGGCAGCAGGCCTTTGTTCGAGAGCAGCATTTTCCATACGGGTTCGGTGAAGACCGAACGCTTGGGCGAGACGAAGTCGAAAAACGGCTCCTTCGCCATCCACTCCCACGGGTAAAGTTTGAACAGCCGCTGGATTTCGCGCTCGGCGGGATCGGTGAAACGGCCGTCGGACGAAATGCCGACTTCGGCCATGTCGAGCAGCACGGTTTCCTTGCCCGCTTGCTCGGCGGTTTCCGCGAGGTAGGCGATCGTCTGCCGGTCTTCGAGCGCGTCCCAGACGCAGGCGAAGTGAATCACCGGCTCGGGAAAAAGCGCCCAGCGTTCGACCAAAGCTTCGTGCAGTGAATTCAGCTGGTCGAGGTGCGACGCGGTGTCTTCCAGCCAATGCCACTGGACGACGGCGGCTTCGAGCAAGGAAGTCGGAGTGTCGGCGTTGTATTCGAGGAGCTTAGGCGTGCCTTTGCCGTCCCACGCGAGATCGAAGCGTCCGTAGAGCGAGACATCGCCTTCGCGCCAAGAAGCCTCGATCACCGGAATCGCGGCGGCGGGCAGGGCGAGTCGGTCGAACCAGCCGCGGGCGATGATTTCGTCGCAGGCTTGCAGACAAAGCTGGTGCAATTCGTTCGCCGCGTCTTCGAGCGTTTCCGCCGCGGCGAGGGATAGCGAAACGTGGCGGCCTTCCGCCCAATACGGTTGACCATCGGCGCTGTGCCAGGTGAGGCCGGCGTCTTCGACGCGTTGATTCCAATTGTGGCGACGAAGGCGTTCTTCAATGCGGAGCGTGTGCATGAATCGAAAATAAAAAGAGAGACGGAATGGATTCCGTGCTCAGGGATTAGGAAGAAGAACTGCCGCCGTGGGAGCCGAACCCGCCGCGCGACGAAGGCGAGCTGGACGATGACGAATGGCTGCTGCCGGAAGACGAGGAACGCGAAGCGCCTTCGTTCGAAGACGATGAGGAAGAGCCGGATGGGCGGGAACTGCCGAAACGTGAGCCGCTACTGCCGCCGCCGTAAGAGGTGGTACGGGCCTGTTGGTCGCGCTGTTCGCGATAACGGCTTTCCCACAATGGCGCACGTTGGCCGAAAGACGTGAAGCCGGGGCCGGGCGAAAAGAAGCCGCGGTTGCCGGACAGCAGCCAGAACATCATCAACGAGCTGCCGAGGCCTGGGCCAGCGGTGGCCTGATGTTGATAGTGCGATGCGGTGGCAGCGGTCGCATCGAGGCCCTGTTGTTGCTTGTCGAGCGTTTCGTCGATGCGTCGCAACACTTCGGGCGACGGGCGACTCGCGGGCACGTCGTTCGGTCCGGCTTGATCGAGCCAGGCGTTGTTGACGAACCATTTGTTGTCGCGCTGGAAATTGTAGGAGTGCTCATAGAAATCGTGAGCGCCCGCGTGGTAGTAACCGACTCCCGGAATGTGGAAATTGTTTGGCACTTCGCCCGAGAGGAGTTGCTGGCGTTGACTGTCGAGTTCTTCGATCAGGCGCTTGGATTCCGCTTCGTAGGAGGCGCGGGCCTGCATCGCCTGGCGCTCGGAGGAATCGCAGCTCATCAAGCTGGCGGTGCCGCCGGCGAGGATCAGCCAAGTGGACAGTTGGAGGATTCCGCCGCGACGGAGCGGAAGCGTGGGGGCGCGTTTCATGATGAGGCGCGATATAGGCGTTCCAGATCGCGGGAAAGTCAATGAAGCGCGGGTTCCAACCGGTGCTCACTCGGCGAACTAAAGAATCGCGAAACGCTCCCGGCTATGCACGGTTGCGGCGTGCCCACGTTGTCTCCGCCGATCCGTTTATCCGCCGCCGAATGGCGCGAGCGGGCGGCGGCGCATCGCGCGCGGGCGGAGCGTTGGACCCTGCCTGCGAAGGACCGGCGTGCGCGGAGAACGTCTCACCCGATCGAGGACTTTCTCTTTATCTATTATCCCTTCGCTTTCGCGAAACTGGAGCAATGGCATCCCGGCCCGGGCGTGGAGCTCGAAGACGCAACGGCCGATCTTTTCGCCGAGAAATATTATCGCGAAGAAGGCGGCGCGCGTTGGCTCGATCCCTCGAAGCTTTCCGAAAAGGAGCGCCAGCGATTGCAATGGACCCGCGAACTACTCGAGGCGACGCGCGGGCGGACGCCAAACTTCGCCTGCCATGGCTTACACGAGTGGGCCATGGTGTATCGCGGCGAAGAAGTGCGCCACGCGGCCACCACGAAGCTCCGGCTGCCTCAGGCCGAGATCGACGCGGTAGTCGAATCGCGGCCGATCGCCTGTTCGCATTTCGACGCGTTTCGCTTTTTCGCCCGGGATGCGCGACCGTTGAATCGATTGCAGCCGACGTTAATGGGGAGGCCCGAGTTCGAACAACCGGGCTGCGTGCATGCCAATATGGATCTCTACAAGTGGGCGGTGAAGGCGTTGCCATGGGTGCCATCGGAACTCGTGCTCGACTGCTTCGAGCGGGCGATGGCGTTGCGCGACCTCGACATGCGGGCCAGCCCCTACGATCTGCGCATGTGGGGTTTGGAGCCGGTGAAAATCGAGACGGCGGAAGGCCGTCGCGAGTATGAAACGCGTCAACGCGAGTTGGCTGCTTCTTCGGCGATCTTGCGCGAGCGATTGATTGTGGCGCTTTCCAATCTGCACGCTTGCGGCTAACGGTGGATTGATGCGTCTGCTGGTCATCGAAGATCATGCTCCGTTGCGGGAGAACCTCTGCCGGTTTCTCCGGGAGGCCGGTTATCTGGTCGATGCGGCGTCGGCCGGCGATGAAGGACTTTGGGCGGCGAAGGAAGGTCAGCACGATTTGGTGCTGCTCGATTTGATGCTGCCGGGAGTCGATGGCATGGACATTCTGCGTCGTTTGCGTGCCATGGGAAATCCGGTGCATATCCTCGTCATCAGCGCACGGGATGGATTGGAAGACCGCTTGGAGGCGCTTGATGCCGGGGCGGACGATTATTTGGTAAAGCCCTTTCCGCTGGCCGAAGCTCTGGCGAGAACCCGGGCATTGCTGCGACGGAGTTTCGGCCGAAAACATCCGCTTTTAAAGGTCGCGGATCTCCAACTCGACCCGGCGAAACGGCTGGTTTCCCGAGCGGGCGAGCCCATCGAATTGACCGCGCTGGAATACCGGTTGTTGGAATACCTCGCGTATCGGGCGGGTGAAGTCGTGTCGCGCACGGATATTTGGGAGCACGTGTTTGAAGACGGCACGGGCGGCGGCAGCAATGCGGTGGATGTTTACATCGGGTATTTGCGCAAGAAGCTAAACGCGGGCGATCAGCCGGATTTGATCCGGACGCGTCGCGGGCAAGGATACGTGTTGGAAGAACCGGAAGCATGAAGACTCCTTCGATTCGTCGCGCGTTATTAGTACGCTGTGGCTGTGGCATCGGCCTGGCGCTCTGTGCGCTTTCGGTCGGGATCTTCTTCCTTGTCCGTCAAAGTTTGTATCGGGAGTTCGACGAGTCGCTGGAAGACGCTGCGGCTTTGCTTTCGAACCAGATCGAATTGGAGAACGGCGGAATTATCCACGAATGGCAGGAAGGTCTTGGGACGAACCGCGCCTTGACCGAAGACACGCTGTTCGAATTTTGGGATGAAACGACCGATGCGGCTACCCGTTCGCCCAGTCTGCATTGGCGAGATTTGCCGCGCTTTTCCGGACTCAATGGCAAGCCGCTTTGGCGGAATTTGATTCTGCCTGAAGGAGAACACGGGCGAGCGGTAGGCTTGCGCGTTTACCCGTTCGTGTTGCCGGAAGAAATCGAACGGATGAAGGAACGCGGCCAAATCATTGACCCGAAATCGCTGCCGCACATCCTCGTGGTCGCCCGGGACATCGAGCCGGTTTTGCGGACGCTGGATCGCCTTCGCTGGATGCTTGCGGGCGGGACCTTGCTCACGCTCGGGCTTGGTTTCGTCCTGATCGATCGTGCGGTTCGTTCGTCCTTGGAGCCGATCGGCCGCTTGTCGCGCGAGGTGCGGGGCCGTAAAGAATCCCAGCTCGATCAAGCGCTGGACGTGCCAGGTGAAATGCCGCTCGAGTTAATCGATTTGGCGCGTGAGTTCGATCGATTGCTGGCGCGGGTGGCGGCGATTCGTCAGCGCGAACGCGATTTCATCCGGCATGCCGCACATGAACTCCGTACGCCGATCGCGGGTTTGCAGGCGATCACCGACCTCGCGCTTTCCCAGTCGCGCGATGCCGCGTCTATGGCGGGTTCGCTCAAGGAATGCCAGCAAGCATCGGTGCGGTTGGGCGAATTGGTGAAGCGGTTATCGGCGTTGTCCCGTGTTGGACAAAAGACGGAGTCGGCCATCGTGATGCCGGTCGATGTGCGCGCCATCGCGGAAGAGTGCCTTGAACGATTCCGCGAACCAGCGGCGCGTCGAGGGCTGAATTTCGTAAACGAATTGCCCGGTGGTCCTTTCATGGCATTGGGCGATGAAGCGTTGCTGCGGATCGTGCTGAACAACCTATTCGACAACGCGGTTTCCTATTCTTCCAGGGAAGGTGAAATTCGGCTGGGCGGCGGCGTAGCGGGCAACCGGCTGCAATTTGAAATTTCCAATCCGGTGAACGATACGCCCGATGACCCCGAGCGTTTGTTCGAACCGCTGTTCCGCAGTAATTCGTCGCGTCACGACGCGGCGGATCATCTCGGCATCGGTCTGACCCTGAGCCGCGACGCCGCCCAAGCGATGGGAGGCACACTGCATGCACGAGTGCAGGAAGGCTCGGCGAATCCGTCTCTCGTTTTCACCTTAGAACTGGCTGCAGCGGAGAGCTGAAAAAATTCCGCGCACTCACCGGATTCTCATCATCGGTTTGCTAGCAAGCCGTTCGCATGATGTCCGTTGCCGGAAAAAACCGTTCACTCCGCCTTTCGCTCGGGGTGTTTTTGGCCTTGTTGATCGTCTGCCGGCTGGTGCTGCTCGGCTTTGCCCCACATTGCGATCCTTCGGAAGCGCGTTACGCGGAGATCGCGCGCAAGATGGTGGAGACGGGGGATTGGATCACGCCGCAGTTCGATTACGGCGTGCCGTTTTGGGCGAAGCCGCCGCTGTCGATGTGGCTGTCGGCTTTAGGCATGGAGTTATTCGACGTGAACGAATTTGGCTCGCGCATTTTCATTTTCGTCGCCGCGCTCGGTTTGTTGGCGATGGTGGCCAAGTTCGCCCAGCGCGAGCGAAATGCGGAAACGGGGTGGGCGGCTGCGTTGCTGTTGTTCGGGATGCCGTTGTTCTTCTTTTGCAGCGCGGCAGTGATGACCGACCTGACGTTGGTCTTTGGGACAACGATGGCGATGATCGGTTTCCGGTTGGCCATACGGGATGGCTCGCGGCCGTGGGGCTACGGGTTTTTCGTCGCGCTGGCGATCGGTTTGCTGGCGAAAGGTCCGCTGGCGCTGGTGATCGCAGGAATGCCGATCGGCTTGTGGACCTTGCTGACCGGACGGTGGAAGGATGTGTGGAAACGATTGCCGTGGGTGAGTGGCACGTTGCTCATGCTGGCCATCGCGGTGCCTTGGTATGTGCTGGCGGAACGAAAAACGCCCGGATTTCTCGACTACTTCCTCATCGGCGAGCATTGGAAGCGTTTTACCATCCGAGGTTGGACGGGCGATAAATACGGCAAGGCCCATGCGATCGCGCCAGGAGCGATTTGGATGTTCTGGCTGCTGGAGACATTTCCCTGGTGTCTTGGGTTTCTCGTTCTGCCATGGAGGCGTTGGCGGGAGTTTCGCGAATGGGCGAAGCGCGAGGACGGCCGTGGGCTTTATCTGGTGTTGTGGATGATTTGCCCGCTGGTGTTCTTCACTCCGGCGAGAAACATCATCGCGACGTATCCCTTGCCCGCATTGCCTGCGACCGCGCTGTTGCTCGCCGATCTCGCGATGGCCCGGCTAGGCGAAAACGGCTATTGGCGGCGTTTTCATCCTCTTCATCCTGCGCTCGGCGTCGTCTGCGGTTTGGTGGTATTGGGCTATTTCGCCGTTTCGCTGGTTTGGCCGGAATGGTCGCCTAAGAAATCCGAGCGGGAGTTGGTGCGACGCTTTCAAGCGGAACGCAAACCCGAGGATGAATTGACCTACTATGGCGGTCGTCGTTTTTCCGCCGAGTTTTACCTCGAAGGCAACGTTGCGACTATTTCGGATCCGGACGAATTGACGGAAAAGTTGTCCGCGCCCGGTCGTTTGTTCGTCGTCATGTCTGAACGCTACAACAAGCGTCTTCCCGCTGCCCTTCAACGCCAGCTCACGCCCGTGCAGCGATGGAAGAGCGAGACCCTTTATGTCGAGTGCATGGAGGCGCCAAACCTCGCTGGCTTCGATCCCGCCACTACTTTTCCCATCGGCCAATGAATCCGGACGTTTCCCTCATGAAATCCGTATCCTCGCCCGCGCCGCCGCGTTTGAGCGCCGGCACCGTTCGCCCGTCGATCACCTGCGTGGTGCCTGCTTATAACGAAGCGGAAGGGATCGCCGCTTTCCTCAATGCATTATGTTCCCACCTCGGCGGACTGACGGATCGCTATGACGTGGTGGTGGTCGACGATGGCAGCCGCGACCACACCGGCCTCGAAGTCATCGCGGCATCGGGAGGTCTGCCAGTCAAATTGATCGGTCTGTCGCGAAACTTCGGCAAGGAATGCGCGATCAGTGCGGGGCTGGAAGAGGCGGAAGGCGAAGTCGTGGTGATTCTCGATGCCGACTTCCAACACCCGTTCGCGGTCATCGACGAGTTCGTCCGTCACTGGCAGCAAGGCTACGACATGGTTTACGGGGTTCGTTCCGATCGCCGGATCGATCCGCCGGTGCGACGCCACCTGAGCCGAATGTTCTATCGCTTGTTGAGTCGCGGTGCCTCGGTCGATATCCCGGCGGATGCGGGCGATTTCCGTTTGCTCGATCGAAAGGTCGTCCAAGCGTTGCGGGGCTTGCCCGAGCGGAGCCGCTTCATGAAAGGGCTCTACAATTGGGTCGGCTACCGCTCGATCGGCATTCCGTTCGAAGTCGAAGAGCGTCGTAACGGAGCTTCGAGCTTCAATTTCCCACGCCTGTTCGAACTCGCGATGACTGGATTGACCTCGTTTTCCACGTTTCCGCTGCGTCTTTGGGTTGGCGTCGGCTCGTTGATCTCGGGCTGCTCGATTGTTTATGCGCTTTTCATTCTTGGACGCACTCTTTGGCGCGGCACCGATGTGCCTGGTTGGGCGACCTTGGCCGTCGCGGTGACGTTTCTGGGCGGGGTTCAATTGCTCTCGATCGGCATCCTCGGCGAATACGTCGCGCGGATTTTCACCGAGGTGAAGCGCCGGCCCAATTACCTGGTGGCCGAGCGTCATGGTTTTTCCGAACAAGGTCCGCGGGCATGAAACTCATCGGGCAGTTTTTTCGTTTCGGTTGCGTGGGCGTGATCGCGATGGCTGTGCATCTGGCTGTCGTGATCGCGCTCGTGCCTCTGGGCTTGCCGCCGCTCTGGGCGAACGTTCTCGCCTTCGCGGTTGCCTTTCAGATCAGCTACTTCGGTCATCGAGGCTGGACGTTTCGTTCGTTCGGTGGTCGCGGAGCTTACGGTCGCATGCTGGTCGTTTCGTTAGCTTCGTTCGCTCTGAACGAGGCGATGTACGCCTGCCTGCTGAAATTCACGCCTCTCGATTACCGGGTTTCCCTGACGCTCGTGTTGGTCGCGGTGGCGTTGTTCACGTTCGCGGGCTCGCGCTTCTGGGTTTTCACCCCTGCGGTTGAACGATCATGAAACGTCTTACTCTTTGCGCCGATGATTTCGCCCAATCGCCCGCGATCAGTGCGGGGATCTTACGGCTCGTGGAAACGCGGCGTCTGCAGGCGGTGTCCTGCCTGACGGAATCGCCTCATTGGAAAAAAGACGCGCATGACCTGCTGGCGGTGGCGGAGAATTGCGCGATCGGACTGCATTTCAATCTCACGCTGCCGTTCGGGCAAACCGCGCGCCGTGTTTCCTGTGTGTTGGGCCAAGCGTTGGCACGTGCGATTCCCGGCGATTGGGTACGTCGCCGGTTTGACGCTCAGTGGGACGCCTTCGTGCGCGCGACTGGCCGGTTTCCCGATTTCGTCGATGGTCATCAGCATGTGCATGCCTTTCCCGTCATTCGCGAAGTGGTGGTCGAGCGCCTGCACGATTTCGTTCCCTCCTGCCGGGTGCGTTCGTTGAGGTCGCCCGCGGAACTCCGGGAAATGCCGCCGAAAGAACATCTGCTGGGCCGGATCGCCCGGCCGTTGCCGCGTTTGATCGCGGATGCCGGACTTGCGACCAACCGATTCTTCGCCGGGTTTCGCCCGTACCGCGAGGGCATCGATTTCGGCCAGACCTTTCGTCGCTGGCTCGCCGTTTGCCCGGACGATACCTTGATCATGTGCCATCCGGGGTTGCCGGCGAACGATCCGTCGGACCCGATTGCCCACTGCCGCTCAGGGGAGTTCGATTATTTGGCGTCGGACGCGTTTCTTGCAGAAACATCTGAAGCAGGAGTGTCGTTCGCCGCCGCGCGGTAACGGGCAAGCCGGACGCGCTTGAATCCGCTCCAACCCAGTCCGCCGACGAGATAGGCGCCGCCGCAGAGCAAGGTCACCGGTAAATGCCATTTGAGATGGAGCAACGCGCCACCCATCGAGCCGAGGGCGAAGGCGACGGCCAGCAGCAAGGGCGTGGTGATTTTCCATCCCTCGATCGGATGACCGCGCAACCGCATGCCGAGCAATTGCCCGAGGTCGGTAAGTAGCCCGGTGATGTGAGTCGTGCGAAGCACTAGCCCGCGATAACGGGTCGCGAGCGCGTTTTGCATCCCGCACGCCCAGGCGGCGAGAAAGCAGGCGCCCGGCATCAAGCGGAATGCCGCGAGGTGGGCGAAGATCAGCACCGCGCCAACAGCGATCAGCGAGCGACCGTAAGGCCGGGTGAGTGCGACGCCCGGATGGTGGATGAAGAACCCGGAAATCGCCGCGCCGCTGATGAAGCCGATCACGGAAAGGAAAAGCACCGTGGCGTCCGGCGACCACAGCCCTCCGGTTTTCACGGTTTCAGTCGTGATCTTGGAAAGATCGCCCGTGAGATGGCTGACGGAAACGCCGAGCCGCAGCATGAAATCGGCGTTCACTGCGGCAGCCAAGGCGGCGAGAAGACAGCCGCCCGTCAGCACCCAGCGGGGTTTGGCGTGCAGGGATTCAGCAGTCATCGCATGGCGAGTCTGGGTCGAGTGGCGGACTCGTCAAGAGGCGCTCAATGCAACATGCCGCCGCAGCGACGGCAGAAGCGCGCGTCGGGCAAATGCCCGTGCACGCCGCAAGACGGGCAGGCATCCGTGGTGTCGTCGCCGTCGAGTTTCGACATTTCCGCGCTGACGATTCCGGTGGGCACGGCGAGGATTGCGTAACCGGTTAGCGACAAGATCGAGGTGAGCAATTTCCCCAGCGGCGTGCTTGGGGTGATGTCGCCAAAGCCGAGCGTGGTAATCGTCACGACCGCCCAGTAAATCGACGTCGGAATGCTGGTGTAACCGCGCCCGGCGCCTTCGATCAAATACATGAGCGTGCCGGCGATCACGGTGATCGTGAGCAGGAACAAGAAGAAGACCGTGATTTTCGCCCGGCTCGCGTAGAGCGCCCGCATCAGCAGCTCCGCGCCGTTCACGTGACGAGTCATTTTCAAAATCCGGAAAATCCGCAGCAGTCGCAGCATCCGGATCACGATGAACGCCTGTGCACCGGGGATCAGCAGTGCCAGGTAGGTCGGCAAAAACGACAGCACGTCGATTAGGCCGTAAAAGCTCCGCATGTAGGCGAGCGGCTTCCGGATCACCGTGAGCCGGGCGAAGTATTCAAGGGTGAAAAGAAGGGTGAAGGTCCACTCGGCCGCCGTGAGAACGGGCAGCCAGCGAGCGCGGATCGAGGCGACGCTTTCCAGTGCGACGACGACCACGCTCAGACCGATGAGCCAGAGCAGGAGCAGATCGAACCGCCGTCCGGCGGGCGTTTCCGCTTCAAAGATGATTTCGCGCCAGCGGTCGCGCCACGCTGCTCGGACGGTAGAATTCGTGGGCTCGGACGCCATAATCAGAGGGTTATCACGATGCGGCACGGCTGGCCGCTGAAATCTGGCCGCCACTCCGCTCTTGGCTCCGGCGCGCCGGGCCCCTACACCCTCCCGCGTGATTCCGAACGTCCTCGCCGAACGCTACGCTTCCGCCGCCATGCAATCGATCTGGTCCGCCGAGGGCCGTATCGTGCTCGAACGCGAATTCTGGATCGCCGTGATGAAGGCCCAGCGCGACCTCGGCCTCGATATCCCGGCCGAAGCGATTGCTGCCTACGAAAAGGCGAAGGACTCGGTCGATCCCGGCTCGATCATGGCTCGCGAGCGCGTGACCCGCCACGACGTGAAGGCGCGTATCGAGGAGTTCAACGACCTCGCCGGTCACGAACACATTCACAAAGGGCTCACCTCCCGCGACCTGACGGAAAACGTCGAGCAGCTCCAGGTTTTCCGCGCGCTGGAGGTCGTCCGCGACAAAACCGTCGCCACGCTCAAGCGCCTGCGCCTGCGCTCGGAGCAATGGAGCGACATCGTCATCACCGCCCGCACCCACAACGTCGCCGCCCAGCCGACCACCCTCGGCAAGCGTATCGCGATGTTCGGCGAAGAATTGCTCGGTGCGTTCCACGCGCTCGAAGACGTGATCGCCCGCTATCCGGTGCGTGGCTTGAAAGGTGCGGTCGGCACGCAGATGGATCAGCTTTCCTTGTTCGAAGGCGACGCCGCGAAAGTGGCCGACCTCGAAAAACGCGTCGTCTCTCACCTCGGCATTCCGGCGGTGTGGACGAACGTCGGCCAGGTTTACCCGCGCTCGCTCGATTTCCGCGTCGTTTCCGTGCTCAACGATCTCGCGTCGGGCCCGTCTTCGTTCTCCAAAACGCTTCGCCTGATGGCCGGTCACGAAACCGCCAGTGAAGGTTTCGCCCCGGGCCAAACCGGTTCCAGCGCGATGCCGCACAAGATGAACTCGCGTTCCTGTGAGCGGGTGAACGGCTTCCACGTCATTCTGAAAGGCTACCTCGCGATGGCCGCGGGCCTCGCCGGCGATCAATGGAACGAAGGCGACGTTTCCTGCTCGGTCGTCCGCCGCGTGATGTTGCCGGATGCGTTCTTCGCGCTCGATGGTTTGTTCGAAACCTACCTCACGATCCTCGATCAAATGGACGCTTACCCGGCGGTGATCGCGAAGGAGAACGCGCACTACCTGCCGTTCCTGATGACCACCACGATCATGATGGAAGCGGTCAAAGCCGGCGTCGGCCGCGAAACCGCGCACAAGGCGATCAAGGAGCATGCCGTGGCGACCGTGAACGATTTGCGTGCGGGCAAAACGACGGTGAACGATCTGGTCGCCCGCCTTGGCTCCGACGACCGCATCCCGCTTTCCGCCGAGCAACTTGGGGCCATTGTCGCAACCGGCGAAAGCAACGCCGGTGCCGCCCGTGAGCAGGTCGCCGCATTTGCCGCCGCCGTCAGCGCAATCGAAGCCGCCCATCCGGCGGCCGCCGCCTACGCGCCGGGCTCGATCTTGTGATCCATCTGGAGTGCTGCGATTCATCGCCCCGGAAAAGAGCCTGTCCTCCGGCGATTGAAATCGCCTCCGCTTAGGGCGGCGATGAATCGCGCGCACTCCAAGACTCACCGGAACCAACGCGCCAACACCAGCTTGGCGCAGCGGTCGGCTTCGCGAAGCACGAACGGCGGGGCCTCCAACACCTGAATCTGCTTCCAATCGCGAAACGTGGTGACAAACCCTTCCGCGATCAATCGGGCGAGTCCGCGGGCGATCCGGCCGCGCGGTTTTTTCCATGGCATCGGCAACAAGCCGACCTTGGAGCCGCTGCTCAACGCCTCATGAATCATCGAAACGCTGTCTTCGGTGACCCACGTTTCGCCTGCGCGAGCAAGTCGCGCGGGCAACCACCCGGAGTCGGTGTCCTCCTGCGGGAAGAAGGCAATTTGGGGAAAACGTTCGCGCAATGCTTGGCGGAATCCATCCGGCGTCCGGCGTGAGTCGGTGAGTTCCCAGGAGGCGCCGGGGGAGGCCGCGACGATTTCTCCGATCGCCTCAAGCACCGCTTCGCCATCCCAGCCGTGACTCGCGGAAGGTCCGCCGATGAGCATCAAATGACCCTCGCGCGGACCCTCGGACGGAGCTGGCACGCGATTCAACGCGCCCAAGGTCGCGATAACGTGTTCGCCGGGTTGCCTGCTCAAGTCGTGTTGCGGGACGATGCACAGATCGAAGAGCATCGTCGGCAAACTTGGCTTCATCAGGACGATGCAGGGCGCGCCGGTGCGACGGGCCAATGCGATCAAAACCGCGTGAGTGGTGTGACCGGCGCCCAGAATCAGATCGGGACGGGGCAATTTCTTCGTCCGATGGAAAGCGGCACGGATTCGCTCCCACAGGGGCGTGCCGGGCTCTACGCGGATGTCATGCATCTTCACTGGCACTTGGCGGCCAAGCGCTTCGGCCAAACCGAGCGATTGGTTCTCGTGGCCTGGCTTGCCGTCGCCGACGATCCAGAGGGTGAGATGGGAAATCACGGTTCGCAAACCTGCGGCGCAAAACCGGTTCGGGCAAGTCGATCCCCAAGCTTGCCCGAAGTTCGGAAGCCTCCTAGCGTGTGCGCGCGCCTCCGTAGTTCAACGGATAGAACGAGGGTTTCCTAAACTCTAGATACGTGTTCGATTCACGTCGGAGGCAGTTTTTGTGCGGCCAGCAGTCCTGGTAGGTCCAGTGGTTTGGTCCCCATTTTCAGGCCGCCTTGAGGATCGCGTGGCCATTCGTTTTCGGGCCGATCCCAATAAAGTTCGACGCCGTTGCCATCGGGGTCCTTCAGATAGAGCGCCTCGCTCACGCCGTGATCCGCCGCGCCGTCGAGCGGAATACCCGCGCGTTGGAGCCGCCGCAGTGCGTCAGCCAGTTCCTTCCGTTCCGGATAAAGAATCGCGACGTGATAAAGCCCGGTGGTTCCCGGCGCGGGTGGTTTGCCCCCGAGGCTTTCCCACGTGTTCAGCGCGAGGTGATGGTGATACCCGCCCGCCGAGAGGAAGGCCGCGCCCTCGCCATAGCGCTGCGTGACTTCGAATCCGAGCACATCGCGGTAAAATGCGAGCGAGCGCGCCAAATCGGCCACCTTGAGATGCACGTGACCGATGCGAACACGGGGATCGATTTTCTCGTGGGAATTCATAAGGGCACTCTAGCCTAAACCGATGCACTCGCCTCATGCCGAACTCGTAGGGTCAGCCTGCGTAACCGGCATGGGATTCGCCCGCTTGCGTCATGGGCGAGTCCCCGGCACGGTTTGTTTCCATGCAACGTTTGGTGGAGCCGGAAATCCTCGATCGATTGCCTGCGGACGATCCAGAAGCGATCCGCAGCCGCGCGGATTTGCGCCGGATCAATGGCTTGATGGGCAACGAACGTTGGCTCGTGCGGCAAATTCTCCAACAGCTATCCGCCCGGAAAGGCGTGTGGGAAATCGGCGCGGGCGAGGGCGGTTTGCTGCGGCGGCTGGCCGCGCTCGATTCCGGGCTGCCACTGACGGGCTGCGATCTCGCGCCGCGGCCGGACGATTTGCCTGGGCGAATCGTTTGGCGGCAAGGCGATGTGTTCGACGAACTTCCACGGCAATCCGGTGGAGTGCTGGTGGCAAATCTTTTCCTCCATCACTTCGAAGATCCCGCGTTGGCGAAATTGGGAACCTTGTTGGGAAACTTCGACGCGCTCTGCATCAACGAGCCGCATCGTAGTTCGCTCGCCCTCGCGCAGAGCAGCTTGCTTTTGCCCTTCGTCAACCGGGTGACCCGGCATGACATGCCAGTCAGCATCCGGGCGGGATTCCGGCGCGGCGAATTGCCCGAGCGACTTGGGTTGATGAACGGAAGATGGCGGGTGCGCGAGGAAACGACGTGGCGTGGCGCGCTGCGCATGCTAGCGTGGCGAATTGAGTAGAGAGGTGACCATCGCGGGCGGAGGATTAGCGGGTTTGTCGCTCGCTGCGGGCCTGCGTCTTCGCAACGTGCCGGTCAGCTTGCATGAAGCCGGGAGCTATCCGCGTCACCGGGTATGCGGGGAGTTCATTTCCGGGGTGAACGAGTCCACCTTGGATGCTTTGGGGATCGCCGCCTGTTTGTCCGATGCGCGTCGGCACCGTCAACTCGCCTGGATGCGCGCGGGAGACACGATTTACGAAGGCGAACTGCCGGATCCCGCGCTGGGTATTTCCCGCTACCGGCTTGACCAACGACTGCGCGACCGGGTGGTCGACTTGGGCGGTGTCGTAAACGAGCAATCGAGAATGCCGCGAATCGCTAGCGAGGGGTTGGTTTGGGCGACCGGGCGATTTCCCCAACGCGGCGGATGGATCGGTTTGAAGTGCCACTTCGACGATTTGCCGATGGTCGCCGGACTCGAAATGCATCTAGGCGAAAATGGCTATGCCGGGTTGGCCGGAATCGAAGAGGGGCGGGTCAACGTCTGCGGATTGTTTCGTGTCGACCGTTCGCTTCGATTCAAAGGCCCGGAACTTTTGCTCACGTATTTAGCACGCGAGGGCAATGGAGTGCTCGTCGAACGCTTGCGCCGGGCACAAGCCGAGGTTTCGTCGTGTCAGGCAGTCGCCGGCTTCAAACTGGGCCGGCAGCCGGTGCGAGAGGGCGAATGTGCGCTGGGTGACGCCGAGAGCATGATCGCTCCTTTCACCGGCAATGGCATGAGCATGGCGTTCCAAGCCGCGGAGTCGGCTCTCGATCCGCTCGAAGAATGGAGTCGCGGCCAACTGTCATGGGACGCGTGTGTGACGGCGATTCGCGATCGTTTGCACCAGCGTTTCCGTCGCCGGCTGCTTTCCGCCTCCCTTATGCAACCCGTCTTGCTGCATCGCGGCGGGCGGCGGTTGCTCGAAGGCCTTTCTCGCTGCGGCATGCTGCCGTTTCACCCGCTCTTATCCCTCGTCCGCTGATGTATCTCGAATCGATCGCTACCGCCAATCCCGCCCATCGCTACTCGCAAACGGAATGTTTGTCGGCGTTGCAATCCTCGCCTCCATTCGCGTCGTTGAAATCGAGTTCTCGCCTCCTGATGGCGAAGATTCTCGGAAACGAAGCGTCGGGAGTCGGCTCGCGCGGCTTTTGCCTGCCCGAAATCGCGCCGGTGTTCGAGCGCGATGCCCAACAGCTCAACGAAACCTTCGAGCGTGAAGCTCCCGCCCTGGCCGCGAAGGCTTTAGTTCCAGCCTTGGAACAAGCGGGCTTGGTGGCGGCGGATCTCGACGCGCTCTTCATTTCCACCTGCACCGGCTATCTTTGCCCGGGGGTGACCAGCCACGTCGCGGAGCATCTTGGCCTACGGGAAACGGCGTATTTGCAGGATCTCGTCGGACTCGGTTGTGGCGCGGCGATTCCCATGTTGCGCTCGGCCGCTGGATTTCTCGCGGCGAATCCGGGCGCGAAAGTCGCCACCGTGGCGGTGGAAGTGTGCTCGGCGGCCTTTTACCTCGACGACGATCCGGGCGTATTGATTTCCCTCTGCCTGTTCGCCGATGGCGCGGCGGCCGCGATCTGGTCGGATCAACCGGACGAAGGCAAATGGCAGGCCGGGCATTTCACGACCGTGCACCGTCCCGCGCTGCGCGAGAGCATTCGCTTCGTCAATGCCGGCGGGAAACTGCGCAATCAACTCGATCGTGCGGTGCCGGGTGTCGCGGCTGCCGCGGTGGCGGAGCTTTACGCGAAACGTCAGGGCGAACCCGATCGTGTGCTCGCGCATTCCGGCGGCCGGGATGTGATCGACGCGTTAGAAGCCGTGCTGCCGCATCGCCTGACGGAGACGCGAGACGTCCTGCGCGATCATGGCAACATGAGCAGTCCGTCGGTATTGTTCGCCCTCGACCGGGCGCTCGCTCAGGCGAATGGCGACCGTCGTTGGTGGCTCACCGCGTTCGGTGCCGGATTCGCCGCACATGCGTGTGAGATGTGGCGGTGAACGACGGCTGCGGCTTAAAGTTGGTCGGCCAGCGCTTCCGCCAGACCGGCGGGGATCACAGATTCCCTGTGATGCGGTTTTGAAATGGCGAAGTCCGGCAAAAAGACTTCACGGATCAACGCGTTCACGGCCCTCCGGTCGTTGAAGGTCAGGTTCAGCTCGCGATTGATCCGCATGCTCAGGGTGTCGAGATTGGCCGAGCCGACGCTCGCCCAATCGTCACAAATCATGATTTTGAGGTGCGTCATGCGCGGATAGCGAAACGCCTTGCCTCCCGCTTCCACGAGATCGTTGGCGAAGGCGCGGTTGGCGATGTCCATCAGCTTCGAGTCGTTCTTGGCGGGATAAATCACCCGCACGTCGACTCCGCGTTCAGCCGCTTCTTCGAGCGCTTCGGTGATGTCGTCGTGGGAAATGAACGGATCTTCGATCCATACGCGTTTTTTCGCCGCGCGAATCGCCATCAGCATGCTGGTGCGGATTTCAAACCTGCCCGCCAGTGGATCCGTGCGCATCACCCGGATCGGATACATCCCGGAAACCGGCGGTGGCGTCGCGACCTGGGGTGATTTTCGAAACGCGCCCCACAAGCCCGCGGGGTCGGCGCGTTTCCACGTCCGGTTGTAGTCCTCCTGCAAGCGCGCCACCACGGGACCTTCGACCCGGAAAAGCAAATCGTGCCACTCATCGTAATACTCGCGCCCAATGTTCGCGCAGCCCATCAGGGAAACGTTTTGGTCGAACACATGCAGCTTCGTGTGATCGCAAACCAGCCACGGATTGAGCGACGAACGCACCTGCACCGCGCTCCCTTGGCGCAGGTAACGCGTCATGCTCTTGGGCGGCGTGAAGCCGGGAGATGCCGGCGTTTCCGGTGCAGAAGCAGCGGCGGTCGAGCTGCCCAGCCGATCGAACAACACGCGCACCCGGACTTCGTTTGAGCGTTGTTTCAGGTGATCCGCCAAGCGCACCGAGATCTCGTCGTTGTCGAAAATGTAAGCCTGCACATCGATCGATTCGCGGGCGTTGTCGATCAGTCGATGGAATTCGGGAAAGAAGCGCGTGCCGTTAACGAACCAAGTGATTTTCCCCGGCTCCGCGTGCGGTAGCTTCGCCGCATCAAGCGCTTGCTCGAACTCCGTGCTGCCCGGCGAGTAGGCCACCGGGGCGGGTCCGTCAGGCAGTTTCAGATTGCCGACGATCAATTCGCGCGGCCGGTTCCACAACACCATGCCGCCGATCCTCACCGTGTTAACCGGGTGCCGGACGAAGCTCAGCGCGGTGCCGCTGATTGCCGCAGTGGCGAAGGCAGCCCCGGGCGAGCCGCTTTTTTTGCCCTCCTGGAGGCCGGACTGGTAGCGGTAATTGTGCCGCAAATCCGCGCAGGAGCTCAGCAGCAGAACGGCTAGGCCAGCCCAACAGCGACACGAGCGCAGCATGTGCACAGGTCGGCCGGATCCGGCTGGCGGTCAAATGGTTTTGGCCAACCTCCGGCCACGCCGGGCCGACTCAAGCGCGCCTCATGGAATCCGCGGGTGTGGCGAAGCATTCGATCCCGTTGTATTGAAACGGAACGGTAAGTCCGATGCGTTGCGCGAGTGCGCGAGCCCGTTGATAGGCGCGTTGGTAAGCGCATTCGCCCGCAAACGCCCGAGTCGCCCGAGGCTGCATCAAGTGTTCATCTTCCGCAGCGCAAGCGGCGGCGATGGCGGCTTGGATGTGGGGAGGCGGAGGTAGAGTGAGCATGGCCCCAGTAAACCTCCGGACCGTAAACTCCGTGTTTTCCGCCGGGCCGAAAATTGTCAACGGAAGGTAAAACCTGCTCTCAGCTCAGGACAGGCAACCATCCGCCAGGACGCAAAGCACTCGGCTCCAAAGGAAAAATGCGCGCCCACCAGGCCGGTTAGGTCTCTGGCGGAGAAATCCCGTCGACACCCGGTCGCATCGCACCGATAGCCGTTCCGGCGCATCGCCCCTTTCCCGAGTCCCCATGAAAATCACCCGTACGCTCGCCACTTGCCGCACCAAGGACGGTTCGGTTCTCGTTCTCCAAGAGCATGACGGCCAGCACTACCTGCGGGTCGATGGCGTGCAGTTGATGAGCACCACCGCGTCATCGTCGGAACAGCAAATGGCGGAAATCGCCTGCGACCGCCTGCCGGGGAAACCGCGCGTGTTGATCGGTGGCCTCGGCTTCGGGTTTACCCTCAAGCGCGTGCTCGAATTGGTCCCGGCCGACGCGATCGTGGAAGTGGCCGAACTGCTGCCGGAAATCGTCGCGTGGAATCGCGAGTTCCTCGGCGAGATCAACGGCAAGCTGCTCGACGACCCGCGGGTGGTGATTCACGTCGGCGATGTCTACGAGCGGATCAACCGCTGTGGTAACGACCGCTATCACACGATCCTGCTCGACGTGGACAACAGCCCGGACCCGCTCGTCCAGAAGGGCAACGCCCGGCTCTACAACCGTCACGGCCTCGACCGGATCAAAGGCGCGCTCCAGCCGCGCGGTCGGGTCGTCTTTTGGTCAGCGAATCAGGACAAGGACTTCGCCCGCACGCTCGAGCGCGTGTTCAAGCAGGTCGAATGCGTGGGCGCGAAGGCATACCCGAAAGCGAAACGCTTCACCCACACCCTGTTCGTCGCGGACAGGGAGTGACCTGGAGTGCGCCGATTCATCGCCGGGGAGCAGGGACGTCTATCCGGCAACGCGACTGCTCATTGCCGCTCATCCGCCGGACGAGCTGTCTCATGGCGCTTCAATTCCTCAATGTATTCGCGAAGGATTTCTTCTCCTTTCGCTGAACACCAGTGTCCAGGCTCGGTTGGAGGATAGTCGCCTTGGAGTCTGTGGCACCGGTTTTTGATGGAATCTAAATAGGGATCCTTAATGGGTATCGAAAGGAAATCGTCCCACTCATAAGGATTGCCTTTGCCTTCCAGAAACTGCTGAAGGTAGGCCCGCACTTCAGAGACGGTATAAGACACCCCGCCTTTCTTGCGTCCAAGCAGCCAAAGGATCGCCAAAAGGAAGCAGGCGAAAAATCCACTGACAAAGCCGTACCCGAATTGCATCAACGAGGATTATGGGAAAAGCGCAGATTTAATGAAAGAACGCGTATGCCCAACAAGGCAGCGATAAATCGCAGCACTCCAGATCACTCCGTCTTCGGCGGTGGAAACGGCGTTTCGGAAACGATCCAGTCGGCGTTCTTTTCGATGAACGTGTTCATCGTCCATTCGCTCGGGATCAGCGCGACGAGCGCGCCGTGCTGGTCGCGGGCGAGGTTGATGCCCATCGACATCGCGGGCATCGCTTTCGGATCGCCGTTCTTCGGCTTCATCCAGCGGGCGAAGCTCCACGAGCCGTGTTCCAGTCGCGTTTCCGCGCCGTATTCGCCTTCGAGGCGGTGTTGCAATACTTCGAACTGAAGCGGACCGACTGCGCCAAGCAGCGGAATCGGATTGCCGATCGCGTCGACCATCGTGAATTCGGTTACGACGCCTTCCTTGAGCATCTGTTCGAGACCCGCGCGGAAGCGTTTGTATTTCGCCGTGCTGCGGTTGTGCAGGTAGGCGAAGCACTCCGGCGCGAAACGCGGGATTTCGTCGAAGCTCACGCCCGGGTCGGTCGAGAGCGTGTCGCCGATGAGGAAATCGTGGTTGCCGACAAGACCGGCGACATCGCCCGCGAAGGCGTCGTCCACCGTTTCGCGATCCTGGGCGAACAAGCGTTGCGAGTTGGAAAGGCGGACGCGTTCACCGGTGCGGGTGTGGATCACCGTCATGTCGCGCTCGAATTTGCCCGAGACGATGCGGATGAACGACACACGGTCGCGGTGCTTCGGGTTCATGTTCGCCTGAATCTTGAAGACGAAGGCGGAGAACGCGGGCGAAGTCGGCTCGATCACCTTGCCGCCGCTTTCGCGCGGAGCCGGTGGTGGCGCGAGTTCGAGGAAACGATCGAGCAACAATTGCACGCCGAAGTTATTCGCGGCGGAACCGAAGAACACCGGGGTCAATTCCCCCGCTTCGACGGCGGCGATGTCGAACTCTGCGCCCGCCCCTTCGAGCAGTTCGAGTTCTTCGCAAACCTGTGCGTAGGTGCCTTCGTCGAGCGCGGCGGTGACGGTCGGATCGTGGATGTCCTTCACCGCGACCGGTGCGCGGAACGCGCCGCCCGGAGTTTTCTCGAACAAGTGCACCTGGCCCTTTTCCCGGTCGTAAACGCCCTTAAAACGCGGCCCGTCACCGAGCGGCCAGTTCAGCGGAAACGCGGCGATGCCCAGGACGGATTCAAGCTCGTCCAGCAGTTCGAGCGGCGGACGCGCCGGGCGGTCGAGCTTGTTGATGAAGGTGAAAATCGGCACGCCACGACGGCGGCAGACCTCGAAAAGTTTCCGCGTCTGGCTTTCGATACCTTTACCCGCGTCGACCACCATCACGGCGGCGTCGACGGCGGTGAGCACCCGGTAGGTGTCTTCCGAGAAGTCCTTGTGGCCCGGCGTGTCGAGGATGTTGACCATGCAGTCCTTGTATTCGAACTGCAGGACGGTCGAGCTGATCGAGATGCCGCGTTGTTTTTCCAACTCCATCCAGTCGGACGTCGTCGCGCGCTGGTCCTTGCGGGCGGTCACGCTGCCGGCGAGGTTGAGCGCACCACCGTAGAGCAGGAACTTTTCCGTCAGCGTCGTCTTGCCCGCGTCCGGGTGGGAAATGATCGCGAACGAGCGCCGGCGCGCGACTTCGCGCTGCAGGACGGCAGGGGTAACTTCGGAAGCGGACATGGCGAAAAAACGCAGACGCGTGGGCCGGAGGTAGGCGGCGGGAAGGGGCGAGTCGAGGATTTAGGCACCGGAGTGCGGGAGCTCGCTCCCGCCCGAGGCGGACGCGGCTTGCCGCGGGGAAGCGACGTGCGGATCGGGAGAGCGCAAGGGAGTCCTCCCTCGCGGAGCAAGCTCCGCCGCGCTGAAGCTGGAGCAAGCTCCAGCACTCCGGGTCTTCGACCATGCGGACGAGCGGGAAAAACCGACGGACCACCTCCAAAAACTCCCGGATGGAGAAGCTGCGTTCCCGTTTCGGGAATCTTCGTTCCTCAAAGTGGAGGGAAGATTCCCGGAGCGGGAATCCAAAATCCCAGACCAAGAACCATGCGTCGCGTTCCAGGAATTTCTCATCCTGCCTGCGGAAGCGAAATTCGCAGACGGAGCAGCGCCCCTCCTGGATAGAGCATCCTTCCCGAACAGGCTTGCAGGCGCATCGGAGTTAAGTGTTTAACAACTCGGTCACTCCCTCACCTATGGATACTCCGCCCGTCGCGATGACGAAGCCCTCGCTGTCGCTCGACACCATCGCCAACCTTCTCGGCGACGTCACTCGCTGGCGACTGCTGGCCGAACTCGCGAAAGGCCAGCCCTTGCCGGTGATCGAACTCGCCCGCCGCCTCCGGGTGCCTGCCACCAACATTTCCAAACACATCACCGCGCTGCGTGACTGTGGCGTCGTCCAACGCAGCGGCTTCGGCCGCGACTACCGGATTGCGGAGCCCTATTGCTTCCCCGGCGAACGCGCCATCGACCTCGGTTGGGCGCTGATCAGGCTGGAGAAAGTCGCCTAAGCATTTTGTTTGGAAACATTCGCGCCTTATTTTATAAAATCGGCTGCGTTACCCCTCAATTGGATCGCTTTTATGAGAGCTGCCTATTCGTTTTTATTGTTGTCAGTTGCCTGTGGTGCCTTTGCGTCATGCGACTCAGAGAAAGACCGCCGCGCCACAATACAGAATCAAATCAATCAAATTGATGTTAGGCTTGGTGGGTTGAAGAACGAAGAGCGTGAATCTAAGCGCAAAGCTGCAGGAGGAATTCTTCAGGCTACAGTGGGAGGAGCTGTAGTCGGAGCTGGAGCGGCCTTTGAAAATCGCGATACCGCAGGTGCTGGCCTTGGTGTAGCCGCCGATGGCATAAAGCAAACCAGTCAAGCGGCTCAAAGACTTGAGTCTGTGCGTAACGAACAGCGTTCATTGGAGAGCCAAAGGAGTGCTCTCTCGGAACAACTTAAATGATTTTATGTTCATATCGTTTCGGGTGGATGAATAGGTGGCGGATAATCGTGCTTCTATCTCCTTCTCCCAAATTTTCCTCCCGCTAAACTCTCCCACGTGAAATGCACCCACTGCGGCGGGCGGTTGGAGAAGTCCTCGAATCGCTGTCCCTTTTGCCAAACCTTTCAGGAGGTCGATTTGAAATCGATCGCCTTTCAAGATTTGGGCGTAGCCGATCCGGCGATGCCTTGTCCGGCGTGCGAGGGGAAACTCCGGCACATCCGCATCGAACTGCAGCCGCCATTGACGATCGAACGCTGTGGCGGTTGCTGCGGCTTGTTTTTCAATCCCGGCGAATTGGAGCACGTGCTCGATGCGCAAACGAATCCGGTTGTAGTGATCGACTACCCGCAGATCGACGTGCTGGCTTCGGACGTCTCAAACCAAGGAGCCATCCGTTACCGCAAATGCCCGGTGTGTGCGGAGCGAATGAGTCCGTGGAATTTCGGCGGGCGCAGTGGAGTGATTCTCGATCGCTGCGGTGCCCACGGTTATTGGCTCGATGGCGGGGAATTGCGGCGCTTGGCGGAATGGTGGCGCGTGGGCGGGAAGCATCTCCATCAGCAGCATGAGGCGGAACGGGCCAAACGGCTGAACGCGCCGCTGGTGACACCGGTTCCGCGAGGCACGACCGAATCGTTGCCCGATACGAGCGGGCCGTCGCCGTGGGATTTTGTCGAAGTGTTCGATGTCGTGCGAGTCGTGGTGGGGATTCTTTCGTCGTGGCGGTGAACGCTTTTTGCGTCCCCCCGGGACGCCTTATATCAGCCAGGGGTTTCAACCCCTGGACGCCGTGCCCCCCGGAGGATTGTTCGCGTCCTGAAAGGACGCCTCATGCGCTTGCTGGCCATGTTATGTCGTTGGCATGCCGCAATCTCTCTCGTGTCTTTTGATCCACGTCGTTTTCTCCACCAAGCACCGCGAACCCTGGCTCGACGACCCATGGCGTCCCGCACTCTTCGCCTACATGGCGGAAATCGGTCGCGATCTTGGCTGCGAAGTTTTCCGCGTGGGTGGCGTGGCCGACCACGTTCACCTCGCAACGAGTTTGAGCCGAACCGTCACAGTCGCGGACTTCGTCAAAAAGATGAAAACCACCAGCAACGCGTGGATCAAACAACGTTCAACCCGCCACGTGGCATTCGAATGGCAGGCCGGCTACGGGGTGTTTTCGGTGGGGCAATCCCAGCTCGCACAATTGACGAATTACATTGATCGTCAGGAGGAGCATCATCGCCGCCGATCGTTCAAAGAGGAATACCTGGCGTTGCTTGCCAAATACGGCATTCAGGGCGACGAACGCTACCTGTGGGATTGAGTGGCGCGATTTCGCGGAAGGTGCCGAGTGCATGAGGCGTCCTTTCAGGACGCGAACAGACGTCGGGCGACGACACCAGGGGTTAAAACCCCTGGTTGATATGAGGCGTCCCGATTGGGACGCGAAGACGAGGCGGGGAACTCACGTGCAACCGCGCAGGAGGAACAGGATCAGCAGGACCGGAATCGGAATGCCGATCAGCCAAAGGAAGATCCAGCCGAGTTTGCCAGACTGCCAATTCCAGTGTTTGGCGCGGTCTCGAACAGAGAGAGGTGTTTTCATGAGTAATTTGGGTTTCCCTCCCACTCTACCGCAATTCCGGTGCCAGCGCCTCTTCCGATTGAAGCTTAACGATTTCCATGAAGCGGGGCGGTCGCGGGGCGTTGCGGGATGAAATGAAGATGTGCAGGATGCGAGGCCTTTCCTTTTGCCAAGTCCGCCGCCAACGTCTGCGCGTCCATGCCCGCTCTCGATCCCGCCCAAGTGGCCGATGCGTCTTCTTCCGACGCGATTTTGAACGCCTTCCTCGAATATTTGGTCGAGGCCGGGATCGAACCGTACGGTCATCAGGAAGAGGCGATTCTCGAACTTTTCGACGGACGAAACGTGATCCTCAACACGCCGACCGGCTCGGGCAAATCGTTGGTCGCACTGGCGCTGCACTTCAAAGCGCTGTGTCAGGGCCGGCGTTCGTACTACACCGTGCCGATCAAGGCGCTGGCGAATGAGAAGTTCCTCTCGCTCTGCAAAGTGTTCGGGCCGGAAAACGTCGGCATGATCACCGGCGATGCGACGGTGAATCCCGGTGCCGCGATCATTTGCTGCACCGCGGAGATTCTTTCGAACCTCGCGTTGCGCGAGGGCATGCGCGCGCAGGTGGACGATGTGATCATCGACGAGTTCCATTACTACTCCGATGCCTCCCGCGGCGTCGCGTGGCAGATACCGTTGCTCACTTTGCCGCAGGCGCGTTTTCTCCTGATGTCGGCGACGTTGGGCGAGACCGCGTTCTTTGAAGAAACGCTGACGAAGCTGACCGGTGTGGAAACGGTGCTGATCCAATCCGACGACCGGCCGGTGCCATTGGAGTTCGAATACAGCGAGACGCCGTTGGAGGAAAAGGTCGCGGAGCTTTGCGAAGCGGGTCGCGCGCCGGTTTACCTCGTGCACTTCACCCAGCTCGCGTGCGCCCGCAGCGCGCAGAACCTGCTGAGCTACAATTTCTGCACGAAGGAGGAGAAGCGCGAGATCGCCGAAGCGCTGGAGGACGCGAATTTCAAAAGTCCCTACGGCAAGGAAGTCTCAAAGCTGCTGCGTCATGGCGTCGGCATCCACCACGCGGGTTTGTTGCCGAAGTACCGCATTCTCGTCGAAAAACTCACCCAGCGCGGATTGCTGAAAGTGATCTGCGGCACCGACACGCTCGGCGTTGGCGTGAACGTGCCGATTCGCACGGTGCTCTTTACTCAGCTCTGCAAGTACGACGGCAGCGGTACGAAGATTCTCTCGGTGCGCGATTTCAAACAGATCTGTGGTCGTGCCGGTCGACGCGGCTACGATTCGATCGGCTACGTGATTGCCCAAGCGCCCGAGCACGTGATCGAGAACCTGCGGCTCGAACAGAAGGCGTCGAAGGGCGGCAAGAAGAGCTTCGTGAAACGCAAGCCGCCGGAGAAAGGCTACGTCGCGTGGGACGACAAGACGTTCCGCAAACTACTCGATTCGCCACCGGAGAAACTCGTTTCCAACTTCACCGTGCATCACGGCATGTTGCTCAACGTGCTTGGTCGACAGGACGAAGACGGCTGCGCGGCGCTGAAGAAGATCATCGCCGACAGCCATGAGCCGCCGACCAAGCGCAAGGCATTGAAACGTAGAGCGTTTCAATTGTTCCGCGGACTGGTGGAAGGGAAGATCCTACGCATCGTGCCACCGGGCGAACGAACCGGGCCGGCGAAGGTCGCGCTCAACGTCGAGTTGCAGGAGGACTTCTCGATGAATCAGGCGCTCGGGCTTTACCTAATCGACGCGATCCCGCAGCTCGACCGCGAATCGCCGGAATACGCGCTGAACGTGATCTCGTTGGTCGAGGCGATCCTCGAAAATCCGGAGGTGGTTCTGCGCAAGCAGGTCGACGCGTTGAAAGGCGAGCTGATCGGTCGGTTGAAAAACGAAGGCGTCGAATACGAGGAGCGGATGGCGCGTTTGGAAGAAGTCGAGTGGCCGAAGCCGGGCAAGGATTTCATTTACGATACGTTCAACGCGTTCGTCGCCGGTCGACCGTGGATGGCGGAGGGCAATGTCCGGCCGAAGTCGATCGCGCGCGAGATGTTCGAGAACTGGCAGTCGTTCGAGGACTACGTGAAAACCTACGGACTCGAGCGCAGCGAAGCGGTGCTGCTACGGCACCTGTCGGAAGTGTTTAAAGTGCTTTCGCAAACCGTTCCGCCGGCGACGAAGATCGAGGAACTGGTCGAAGCCGAACAGTTTTTCGAAGACATCCTCCGCAGCGTGGACTCGAGCCTGCTCGACGAATGGGAAAAGCTCCGCAATCCGGATTACGTGCCGGAGGCCGAGAAGCCGGTCGCCGAGCGCAAAGCGGTCGCCTTCACCCGCAACCGCGCTGCGTTCACCCGCGCGCTCCGGAATGCGGTGTTCGATGTGTTGAAAGCGCTGGCCCACGATAAGGCTGACGACGTGCTCGCGTTGATCGAGCCAGCCGACTCCGCGGGCGAAGCTTGGACGCGCGATCGTCTGTTTGACTTGCTCGACGCCTATCACGACGAGCACGAACGCATTCGCCTCGATCCGGAAGCGCGCGGCATCAAGCACACGCACATCGACTCGAACGAACCTCGTCGTTGGAAGGTGAATCAAACGCTGGTCGATCCCGAAGAGCTCAACGACTGGACGGTCACGTTTACGATCGATCTAGATCGCAGCGACGCGGAGGCGCGGCCGGTGCTGCTGTTGGAATCGATCGGCCCGATTTCGTAGGAGTGCCGCTCGCCGTGCGGGTGTTGGTGAGATTTTCGCCGACGAGGCGACAGGATGTCGCCAGCCCCCTTTATGCCGCTTCAAAAGCGGCATTCCCGTGCAAATCGCGCGGCAAATTCGCGTTAGTCGCACCTTTCCAACAGTGCCCGATAGAATCTGGGAGGCGGGAATCCATTGATTCGCAATGCTTAAGGAGCCAGGGGGTAAGTGGTATGTTCCTTGCGGAAAGCTAATTCCGAGCGACATTGCTCAGCTTGCTGAACCTATCAGAAACTATGAAAACCTATCAAAGCCTCCAATTGCTGCTGGCCACCGGTTTGGGTCTTTCGGCCGTTTCCTGCGTCGTAGAGACGCCTGCGGTCACCACTACTACCGTGGAAACGTACCGGCCTGGTTATTACACCCGTACGATCCCAGGTCAGTATGAAACCCGCGTCGTACGCGGCAACCGCTATTATTACCACAACAACGTTTACTACCGCCCGCAAGGCGAAGGCTATGTGGTGGTCGACTCGCCATACGGCACCGTCGCCGCGAGCACGGGCATTGTTCGCACCCTGCCCTCGGGCTATCGCGTCGTGGAACGCGGGGGACACCGCTACTACCTCGCCGGCGATACCTATTATCGTTCTGAAGGCGATGGCTACGTCATTGTTCGCGATCCCTTCTGAAGAAACGGATGAAGTCCGAGTGAAAGCCGCCCGGCCGTCGAGGCTTGGCGGCTTTTTCACGCGTGAATTCAGACGCAAAAAAAGCGCATCCGCTTTTTTGTGCGGAAGCGCCTTTTTCGTTTTTGCTAGGGGCTTACCAGCGATGGTAGCGGTAACGATGGTGGTGGTGATGGTCGTCGTTGTTTCGGCCGATCGCATAGCCGGCCACACCGGCGGCGAGGGCGGCAGCGGTGGCGGTGCCCGGGTCTACACTTTGAACCGGTCGCCCGTAGGCGTCGTAAGTGGTGTAGCAGGAGGACAGCGTCGCGCCGACCAGGATCATGGCCACGGTTTGGATCATCTTTCGTTTCATGTCCGTGGAATGGGTTTGCGTGTCGTTCAAACTATGCCACCGATTCCAAGGCTGCGCAAAAAATGTGGGGATGCAATTTGCCCGCAGGCATCCGTCGATTTTCCAGCTTCCACTTAAAGTGTTTCCCACACGGCGAGGAATTCCCGGGCAAGGGCCGGATCGGTTAGCGGGAGAACGTTTTCCGGTTTCCCGAAGGATTCCCATTCCGCTTTGCGCAGGATACGGAAGCGTCCCTTGCCCCGGAAGGCGCGACGTTTTTGCAGTTCGAGCGCCACCCGTCCCATGGTCATGCGCACGTTCACCTCGACCACCGGCTTGAGCGCGAGCGAGCCATCGGGGAGCCGGTGAACCATCGCGTCGATGCCAACCGGTCCGACATAGCCGGGAAGGAGCGTGGGCATAGCGCCGGGAATGATCTCGTCATACCAACGCATCACGTCGGCTTGGTTGAAAAGAAACGCGGCGACTTCCGGCTCGAACATCGAACCCCACTTGTAGGCGACACGCGTGCCTTGGAAGCGACCGGCGGAATCGTTTTCCATCAGGGTCATGCCGAAAAGTTCCACCGAACCGTCACCGTGCATCTCGTAGAGTGCGGAAAAATCCGCCACGCGTTCCAACCAACGCTCCACGATCACGCAGCCGTGTTTGGCGATCGCCTGACGCAGCCACGCGCGCGTGGGTTCACTCGGTCGATCCGGCTCCACGCGTAAATGTCCCCGGCCGGCGCAGGAGTGGGCGGCTTTGAGTAGAACCGCGCCTTGCGTCAGCCCGGCGTGGATTTCCTTCATCGCGGTTTCGAGGTCGCGGCACACAACGCCCCGTTCACCGGGACAATCGAGCTGCGCTTCCAACCGGATGCCGAGTTCCTTCGAAAACCACAGCGCGGGAAGAGGTTCGCGCCATTGCCAGGAAACGGCGGGCGAAACGTCGTCGGCGAGCGGTTGAAGAAGTTTGGAGGCATCGGGCGACCATGCCCACGGGCGCAAGCCACCGAGTTTTCGCCCGGCGAGTGAGTCGAGGTCTTTTGCTGCGACGATTTCCGGCAGCTCAAGACCTGACGCTTTCAAATGAGCGAGATGTTCCTGCGACGGTGACTGTCGTAGTAACGCGACGTCGTCCTTGCGGCACCAAGTGAGTGCGAGGATTTCCAAGTCGGCTTCCAGCGCGAGCGCATGCTTGTTCGCGTCGTAATGCGTCCCGCTGGTCGCGGCCATCACGTGGTTTTCCGCGTCGGAATTGAACCAGGCGACGACCGGAGTGCGTCCGCGTGATTGTTCGAAGAGTTCCAGTTTGCGGATGAAATCTTCGTCCAAGCCGGCGAGTCGGCGGCCTTCCGCATTGAACGGTGCGATGCCTTTCGCGCGGGCCGGGGAAAGAGGGAATTCCTGCGCGGCGCGAAACGCTTCCCAATCGGTCGTGCCGTGGCGTTTCCAGTGACGGAACCATTTCACGCCGTGGCCGACGTGCCCGATCTCGTCCTGATAGATTTTTTCCAACACGACGGCCGTTCCCGTATCGCCGACCTGGCGGAACAGCTCGGCGTAATGCTTCGAGAAATCGAGATTCGCCTGCTCGAAGGTGAGGTTCAGTCGCGTGACGAAATCCAGTGGCGTTTCCACCGGGGCCACCAGCTTCCAGAAGAAATCGTTGAGCGGCAGTTCACCGAACTCGATGCCGCACTCGCGCATCCGGCGCAGATACATGAGCGTGTGCATCTGTTCCTCGCGCATCGCTTCGTAGACTCCGGCGCGGTATTCCTTCGGTGCGTCGGGGAATTTCAGCAGCACCAGCGCCATCAATTCGGCGGCGAGCAATTCGTGGTTCGCGAGGAAATGCAGCATCACGCCACGTTCGCGATCGTCGTCGAGCCGGTGCGTGCCGGGAAACTTCACCTTCACGCCTTTCTCGCCGAGTTCTAGGCTTGGCGGACGCGCGGGACCGCCTTGTGGGGTAAGGATCGCCTTGCCCGGCGAATCGTCGCGTGCGTCCAACGGAGCGAGCCGGAGTTTTTCCTCCAGGCTACCACCGAACAACACCCGCTCCGCTGCTTCGCGCATTTGCATGCCGGGCAAAGATGCCGCGCGACCTAGCGGGTGAACATTCAAATTAGAGCCGCAACTCAGGCCCGTTTTTCGAAGAAGAGCGTCAGTTCCTGCCGGTTGTAGGTGAGGTGGGTGCGAGCGAAGAGACTGAGTTTCGCCCGGTCGGCGGCGTATTCGATTTGATCGAACAACGCGTTGGCTTCGCCAAGCGTGGTGACGTTGGGCATTTTCAATGTGAACACGACTAAGCCGCCGGGACGGAGGCTTCGCGAAAGCCGAATCACATAGCCGATGGAATCGTGGGCGTCGCCGTTCAGATCGGAAAGCAGCGCGTCGTAGGTCGTTCCGGCCGGGGGAGTGAACGAGGCGGCGTCGCCATGGATGAACGAAAGGTTTTCCATGCGAGCGAGTCGCGAATCGAGCGGCGCGCGATCGACCGCGGTGACGCGGAATCCGCGTCGCAGCAATTCGGACGTCATGCCGCCCGGGCTGGCGCCGAGTTCAAGCCAGTGGCTTCCTTCCGCGAGTGGCGCGTGACGCAGCGGCAAGTAGTGCAAAGCCTCGGCGATTTTTCCTCCGGCGCGACTGATCGTGCCGGGTGCGCTTTGGCTGATGTATTTCGTGCCGCCGGGAAAGAAGCCGTTGCTGGCCTGTGGGCTTTGCAAACCGCAGGACAGGCCTTCTTTGCCGACGAGGCAAAAGAGCGTGGGAGCGGTGGGATCTTGCGCTTCCACGTCGGGCGAACCGGCGAGTGCGGGGAAAAGCTGCAGCGTTCGCCCGCGGAGATTCGAGGCGAGCGTTTTGTAATACTTGTGCGGCGCACCAGGATCGAGCTGTCCGATGAAGAGCGCCTGCGGCTTTGCATCCGCGAATTTCCGCTGAATGGCCTGCGCCGCTTTTTCGACGAAGCCATCCATTTTCTGCGGGTTGCACGGCCAGGCATGATGGACCGGCAGGTTCCAGCGGACGAATTTCGCGGCGTCGGCTTTCTGCCAGCCCGACGGTTCGTCGAACTGCACGAGGTGGTATTCGCTACCCAGCGTTTTCAATGGCTTGGCACCGAGTCCGTCGAGGATTTCGCCGAGAAATGGGGCGAAGACTTCGGAAATCCGGACCAGCCATTGGCTTGGCGCTGGGGAAGGCTGACTCATGAGGCGGGAGCCTGCCGGGAAAGACCCGCCCGGCCAATCGGAATTAGAGCGGGAGCTCCCGCTGATTTAAAACCACGAATGCACACGAATTTTCACGAATGAGGATCGCGAGATTCCATTTTTTTCATTCGTGTGAATTCGCGTTCATTCGTGGTTCACCTTTTCAGGTAAGAAATTGCCGCTAGGACTCGCGCATGAATCTTTCGAACTACCTGCAAATGGATCCCCATTTGCTGTTGGGTCTGGTCAACACCGAGCTGCGCAATCACTGCGATTCGCTGGAGGACTTGGTGAAGACGCATCATCTCGACGAAAGCGCGCTCATCGCTAAGTTGGACGGCGCGGGCTATGTCTATCAGCCGGAGCAAAACCAATTTCGTTGAGCGAAATGGACCTGCTCAAGTTCAAGCTGACGATCGCGTTCGACGGCGCCGCTTACCAAGGCTGGCAGTCGCAGCGGTCGGGCTTGGGCGTGCAGGATCGGATCGAAGCGGCGCTCGCGCGATTGTTTCCCAGCGCGCCCAAGGTGCAGGGATCGAGCCGCACCGATGCGGGCGTGCACGCGTTCGGAATGGTCGCGCATTTCGAAGTGCCGCGAGAGGAGTTCAAAATGCCGGTGCGCCACCTTGCGTTGGCCATCAATGCGTGTTTGCCGGAGGACATCCGGGTGCGCGCGGCGGTCAAGGCTCCGGCCACGTTTCATGCGCGCTTCGATGCAACCGGGAAACAATACCGTTACCACGTTTGGAACGATCCGGTCATGAATCCATTGATGCGGACTCAGGCGTGGCATGTGCCGCGTCCGCTCGACTCCGCCGCGATGAAACAAGCGGCGGCTTATTTCGTCGGTCGCCACGATTTCCGGTCGTTCACGGCGAATCGCGGGGGAGTGCTGGAAGACGCGGTGCGCACGCTGACCCGCTGCGAAATCCGGCGAGCGGGGCCACGGGTGACCTTCGTCATCGAAGGCGGAGGATTCCTTTACAAAATGTGCCGGGGAATCGTCGGCACGCTGATCCAGATCGGCTACGGGAGGTTTTCGCCCGAAGAGGTGAAAACGATGCTCGCTCAACTCGACCGCCGCGTGGCCGGGATGAACGCTCCGGCGCACGGGCTGGTCTTGTGGAAGGTATTTTACAAGCCGCGCGGCTGATCAACTCCGCGGGACGAACTTGTCGTCGAGTTCCGCTTTGGCCGCCAGTTTTTTGAACTTCGCTTTGTACTCCGGTTTCTCGTTCAAGAGTTGGTTCAGCTTGGCGCAAGTGGTTTGGAACTGAATCACGTTGCCCTTCTCGTCCATGAGTAGCACCAAATAGCCTTCGTACTGAAGGCCACCCACGTTGCCATACCCCTTGTTGTCACTGTCGTAGCTGGTGACATAGGGAGAGACCTCATGGGTGTGGGTGGCGCCGCCCGCCACCTGGAAGTCATATTCTTCGGTTGAAAGCACCGAATACTTCCCGCCGCTTCGTTGTTCCTCGCCAATATAAAGCACGCGTGCTCTTCCTGCCGGTCCGGCGGTGTTCATCGCGGGGTTCTTGAGATTGACTTTGCCCGAGATGGTTTGTTCCACCATATACCAGCTATCGTCCTTCTTCTTGCGGCGTTTCTCCACGACGACATCGATTTGGTAAGTCGGATGCGCTTCGCCCAAGTCGGCCTTCTTCGCCTGGATCTTGGCGGTGGAATCGGCGTCGAAGCTGGAGAGCGGCACCTCGAACGTTTTGCTGTCCGAAACCCGGGTGAACTTGACCCGGTCGTTGGTGATCGAGATTAACTCGATCTCCATCGGGCGGCCTTGTTTGTCCTTCACGGAAAGCGTTTCCGCGAATCCGGAAGAGAAGGAGAAAAGAAGCAGTGCGGCGGTAAGGGGAAGTTTAGTCATGACCGAAGGCTGCGAGAGATAACGGCATGATGGGGGTATGACAATTGGATTGCCATCCCTAAAATGGAATCGCCCCGCGCTCCGGCGCCGCTTTCCCGCTTAGATATTTTCGCCCTCCGTATTGGACGAAGACGGCGCGGCTAGGCCGGGAATCACCCGACGGACCAGCTTCTTCAGGCCGGAATCCGCCGCTTCGAGGTCGGCTTCGGCCTGTCGCAGCGCCTTTTCCCAAGCCGGGGCGAAACCAGGTGCTTGCTCGCGCATCGTGCGAATCGCGGTCTCGGTGATCTGGAGCTGTCGGAGTTCCGCGCGGCCGGGCTTTTGTTGGAGCGCGGCGAAATTCACCCGCAGCGTTTCGTTCTGCTGCTTGAGGGCGTCGAGCTCGGTTTGCAGCGACTGATTCCCGCTCGCGTTGATCTTGAGCTGGGTATTCAGGTGGCCGGTGAGATCGCGCAACTCACCTTCGAGACGTTTGATTTCCTTGGCTTGGCGACGTCCCTGGGAAAACCCCGCTTTCCAGAGAAAGAATGCAATCAAAAGACCCAGCAACAGGCCCCAAGCGAAGGGCTCTTTGAGCAGATTCCAAAAAGTGTCCATGTCGGGTAGATGAAAGTAAATGGGCTCTACGCGGAGAAAACCCGTCTCACGATGCCTCTCCTTGCCAGGGCTGTCGAGCGCGGGCGCGGGGGGCGAATAGGCTTGATTTCCGGCCTCTCCTGACCGCTCATCGCGGGGCGTTAGGCTCCTTCCTAGGACCGCGCAGAACAACCGAACCGACGGATGAGTCAGGTCGAAACTGAGAATACGGGCCGCAAGAGCGTGCCGTGGACCGCCGCTCTCGCGGCATTGGGCGTGGTGTTCGGCGACATCGGGACGAGTCCCTTGTATGCTTTCCGCGAGTGCTTCAGCCATGGCCATGGCGTGCCGGTCAGCCCCGCGAACCTGGAAGGCGCGGCTTCGTTGATCGTTTGGTCACTGCTGTTCATCGTCGGCTTCAAGTACCTCCGGATGATCCTGAAGTTGGACAACCGAGGCGAAGGCGGAGTGCTCGCGTTGGCGGCGTTGATCCGTCACGCGATGCCGGGTGAAAAGTCGCAGAACCGCTTTTTCCTGCTCGGGCTGTTCGGGGCGGCGCTGATTTACGCCGACGGCATGCTGACGCCCGCGATCTCGGTGTTGTCGGCGGTGGAGGGTTTGCGGGAAGTCGCACCGAAGCTCGATGAACACGTCGTGCCGGGAATCGCCATCGTTTTGCTGATTGGGTTGTTCGCGATCCAACGCTTCGGCACGGCGAAGGTGGGCAAACTGTTCGGCCCCATCGTGTTGGTCTGGTTCGTGGTGCTAGCCGTCACGGGATTGGCATCCGCGGTGCAAACGCCGCATGTGCTGCTGGCCCTGTCGCCGACCTCCGCGGTCAGCTTTTTGATTCACGAATGGCATCACGGCCTGCCGCTGCTCGCCGCGGTCTTCCTCGCGGTCACCGGGGGCGAAGCGTTGTATGCCGACCTTGGGCACTTTGGTCGCCGCCCGATCCGTTTGGCCTGGTGGGCGATCGTTTGCCCCGCGTTGATTTTGAACTATCTCGGCCAGGCCGCTTTGCTTGAACGCGCCCATTTCGCCGGCGAAATCATTTCCAATCCGTTCTTCCGGTTGGTGCCCCAATCCATGGCGCTGCCGCTGACAATCCTGGCGACCTTGGCCGCGATCATTGCCAGCCAAGCGCTCATTTCCGGCGCGTTTTCGCTGACCGCTCAGGCGATCCAGCTCAGTTCCATGCCGCGGCTGCGGATCTTCCACACCTCGGAAACGGAAAAAGGTCAGATTTACCTGCCCTTGGTGAACTGGTTGCTGGCGATTTCCTGCATCCTGCTGGTGGCGATTTTTAAATCGTCCAGCGCGCTGGCGGCCGCCTACGGAATCGCGATCGCGTTGACCATGACGGCCACTTCGATCTTATTCTGGATGGCGGCTCTCAAAATCTGGAAATGGTCGGCGGCCAAAGCCGGTGTGTTGGCGGGGGTGTTCCTGTTGGTCGACCTCGCCTTCCTCGCGGCGAACGGGCTGAAGATCACCCACGGCGGCTGGCTTCCGCTGGTGGTGGCTGGGGTGGCGATGTTCCTGATGATTACCTGGGCCTGGGGCCGCGACCGCGCGGGTGCCCAACTCGCGAAACAAAAGCTGCCGCTCGCCGATTTGCTCGATCAGGTCAGTCGCGGCACCATTCCCCGCGTTCGTGGCACCGCGATTTTCATGACCGGCCAGCCGGATTCCGTGCCCGTGCCGCTTTTGCACAACCTGAAGCACAATGGAGTCATCCACGAGCGCCTCATTCTCTTGCATGTGGTAACGCTTGACGTGCCGAAGGCGAAAACCTCGGAACGCTTTTCATTCCGCGATCTCGGCCAGGGCTTCCACGCCGTCACCCTGCGTTTCGGCTTTTCCGAAGAGCCGGATGTGCCCCAGGCGCTGAAAGAAGGCCTTCCGCCGGAGATCGGCTATCATCCGGGCCGGACGAGCTTTTTCCTGGGTCGCGAAACGATCATCATGGGCAAGACCTGCACGCCGCTGCAGCGGGTGAAACTCGCGATCTTCGCCTGGATGCTGCGCAACGCCACGCCCGCCTCGGCTTATTTCAAGCTTCCGCCCAACCGCGTGGTGGAGCTTGGCGCGCAGGTCACACTCTAATTGGGTTTGAGATTTGAAGTTTGCGCTTGGAAACTGCGGCCGATTTTTCGCTCATTCCCAGATCCTTGTGAAAATTCTCCGTCTCGCCGTGATTCCATTTGTCGCCGTTGCCGTCGCGGCTTCGGTTTCCTGTGCCGGGGATTCCAAAAGTAAGAGCACGGCTGCGGCTACGAAGGGATTTCAGGAAAAGGATCTCGGTTCCTGGGCGAATAGCCTCGGGGGATCGGGATACACCCAGAACGATAAGGGCCAATGGGTGCCGAAGGATCACGGCAAGCGGAGCTCGTTCGAAACCAATCGCGAGTCGCCGTATTTCAAAGGCAAATACGTCGGCAAAGAATACAAGACCGGCGACTACGAGAAGAAGGCCTGGCTCGGTGGGAAATCGTATGAGCGAAAGGCCTACGAGGGCAAAACCGACGGCAGCCGTTTCGTGAAAAATTCCCGCTTCGACGGGCAAAGCGCTCGCGAGGCCAGTCAGAGCGCGCGGGAAGCGACGCAATCGGCGAACGAAAGCCAACAAACTTACGCGACCAGTCAGGCGCGCGAAGCGACTCAAAACACGATGCCGCAACCCACCGATGCCGGTCTCATGGACAAGCGCTACGAGCGGCTGGACGTCATCGATTGGCGGCAGCAGCGCGCACTGAGCGTCGATCAGACGAAGAGTATGCTCGGCCGCTAAGGCTCGCCCGCTTCCAACCGGCGCACGAGTTCCTCTTTGCCGGTCGCTTTCGCCAGTGCGATGCGGAGCTCACGCGTTTCTGGTCTGGCGAGTTCGGCTTCGTCCATCGCGGCGATCGCTTCGCCCGCGGCCTGGAAATCGCCAATGGCCAGCGCGCCTTCGGCTTGGGTTAGCAGGCTCGGATTTTCCGGCGGCAACGGCGTTTCCGGGAAAACGGCGAACTTCGCATGGCTGGGCAAATTTTCCGCCCCGGGGCCTTTCACTTCGTCGAGGTAAACGAACTCGTCGCCCTCGCGTTTGTGTCGCCAATGGTTGATCGCCAACACGATCAGCAGGCCGAGGACGAAGAACGAAATTTCCAGGAGCACCGGCGTGGACAGGAATCCGGCAAACATCGCGAAGACTTCGCCCACGAACCCCGGCATCGTTCCGAGCAGGCGGATCGCCGTGGAAACAATCAACACCGCCGCCAGAATTGCGGCTCCGATCCATACCTGCCTGACGCGTTCGTCGCGCTCCTTTTTCGCCGTCACGCGGGAACGCTAACTCGTGCCTCTTGGGAGGGAAACCCGGATTTGGGTGCGTCAGGCTTTCACTGGTCCAATTGAAGCCATGCCCCTGCGAAGCCGTTCCGAAATCCGAAATCCGCATTCCCCAATTCTTCGGGGCTTGCCCCTTCGCCCTCCGTCCTCTTGCCTCGCGCATGCGGCTTTTCGACACGCTCAGCCGGAGCGAACGCGAGCTCCTCCCTCTCGACGGCACCACCTACCGCTTCTATTGCTGCGGTCCGACCGTCTACGGCCCCGCGCACATCGGCAATTTCCGCACCTTCGTGCTGCAGGACGTTTTCCGTCGCACGCTGGAAACCGGCGGCACCCGCACCTTCCACGTCCGCAACATCACCGACGTCGACGACAAGACGATCCGCGATTCCCAAGCCGCCGGGAAGTCGCTGAAGGAGTTCACGGACTTCTGGACGGAGAAATTCCACGCCGATTGCGAAAAGCTCGCCTGCCTGCCGCCGCACGTCGAACCCGGCGCGGTCGAGCACCTGCCGCAGCAGATCGCGATGATCGAAAAGCTGGTCGAAAAAGGCCACGCCTACGCCTCCGACGACGGCTCGGTTTACTTCAACATCGCGTCGTTCCCCGGCTACGGGAAACTTTCCCATCTCGACGAGCGCGAACTCGACCTCGGCAAAACGCAGAACGCGCGGGCGAATTCCGACGAATACGAGAAGGACAGCCTGTCCGACTTCGTGCTGTGGAAAGCGCGCAAGCCGGAAGATGGCGACAACTTCTGGGAATCGCCCTGGGGTCAGGGCCGTCCCGGCTGGCACCTCGAATGCTCGGCGATGATCGCGGAGTATCTCGGCGATTCGTTCGATCTCCACTCCGGCGGTGTCGATCTGGTTTTCCCGCACCACGAAAACGAAATCGCGCAGAGCCAGTGTGCCTGCGGCGGTCACTTCGCCGCGCATTGGTTCCACATCACCCACTTGCTGGTCGATGGCGGGAAAATGTCGAAGTCGCTCGGCAATCTCTACACGCTCGACGACCTCGCGGAGAAGGGCTTCACGGCGATGGATGTGCGCTACGTCCTGATCGGCGCGCATTACCGCAAACCGCTCAATTTTACCCTCGATTCGCTTTCCGCCGCCCGTGAGGCGTTGGCGAAGCTGGCGAAAAGCGCGCGCGCGCTGGCTGCGAAAGCCCCGGCCGAAGCCCGATTTGACGCGGTCGACTTCGGTCCGTTCCAGGCCGCGTGGGATTCGCTCACCGACGATCTGAACACACCCGGAACACTCGGTGGCTTGTTCACCGGTTTGCGCGAGGCGGCTTCCCTCGAAGGCGAAGCCGCCGCCAAGGCGCTCGCCGCGTTCAATCGGGTCCTTCGCGCGCTCGGCCTGACCTTGCCGGAAGAAGCCGGTCCGGTCGAAATCCCGATCGACATCGAAGCGCTCGCCGAAGAACGCTGGCAGGCCCGCCTCGCCAAGAACTGGGCGAAGTCCGACGAACTCCGCAACCAGCTCGCCGAATACGGCTGGACGGTGAAGGATGGGAAGGACGGCTTCGAGCTGACGCCGAATTAATGGAGTTGAGCCTTCAGGCGAGGAGGGGGCGAAGCCGCAGGGGCGGAGACTCCGGATGGGTTTTGAGTGTGTAGATTTCAGGAAAAAGATAAGAGAACTTCAAGTGAGTGACTCCATGAAGATTCTTTTCCGACTGTTCGGATTAGTGAGCGCTGTTGCCATCGCTTCCTGTGGTCCGCAGCCACCACAGCCTTCTGCGGTGAAGCTCCCCCGTGGCGGCAGGGTTCAATGGGAGCATTGCCTCTCATTCTGGGATCGAAACGGTGATGGGAAGGCTGACAGGCTTCGCCATTATTGGGGCAGCGGCTATGCCCGCGAATACTTCGACGACGATTTCGACGGTGTTTGGGATGGGATGGAACATGCTCGCGGATACAGACTTGCTACGGGTTTGAAACAAAACCGAGCCTCGGAAGGGTTAAGCGAACAAGATCGCAGCAACATTCAAAGCGCTCTCACTCATTGCATCCAATCGCACTAGGTCGTTCCTGATTTTCGAATCTCGCCCGACTCCGCCTCCCTCTGAAGACCCTCCTCGGCTAAAGCCTCAACTCCATTTTCATGAACTTCCCCATCCGCCCTCGTCGCAACCGCCGCACGCCGGCGATCCGGAATCTTGTGCGCGAAACCGTGCTTTCGCCCGCGGATTTCATTCTGCCGGTGTTCCTGCACGAAGACGTGGAGGACGCGCCGATCGCGTCGATGCCGGGCGTGACGCGTTGGTCGCTAGCGGGATTGGTGAAGGAGGTCGGCGAGGCCCATGCGCTTGGGATCAACGCGGTGGTGCTTTTCCCGAAGATCGAGGAGGGGCTCAAGACGCGGACCGCCGAAGAATGCTACAACGACGACGGCCTCGTGCCGCGGGCGATTCAGGCGTTGAAGGAAGCTTATCCGTCGCTGTGCGTGATCACCGACGTGGCGCTCGATCCGTATAACTCCGACGGCCACGACGGCGTGGTCGCGCGCGATGGCTTAGGCGAGCTGCACATTCTCAACGATGAAACGGTGGCCATTTTGATCGAGCAGGCGATTTGTCATGCGCGAGCCGGGGCCGACATCGTTTCGCCGTCCGACATGATGGACGGCCGGGTCGCGGCGATCCGTCAGGCGCTCGATGAGGAAGGCTTCGAGCACGTTTCCATCCTCAGCTACACTGCGAAATACGCGTCCGCGTTCTACGGGCCGTTCCGTGGCGCGCTCGATTCCGCGCCGAAGGACGGCGACAAGAAGACCTATCAGATGGACCCCGGCAACGCCCGCGAAGCGATCCGCGAACTCCAGCTCGACGAGGCCGAAGGCGCGGACATGGTGATGGTGAAACCGGCCGGGCCGTATCTCGACATCCTCGCCCGCATGCGCGAGAGCACCACGCTGCCGCTCGCCGCCTATCAAGTCAGCGGCGAATATCTCATGATCAAGAGCGCCTGCGCCGCCGGTTGGTTGGATGAGAAGGCGGTCGTGCTTGAATCACTGACCGGCATCAAGCGCGCGGGAGCGGACATGATCCTCACTTACTTCGCCAAGCAAGCGGCGGAATGGTTGAGATGAGTTGAAGCCGAACGAGCAGACGAAGTCTTGCTGCCGGATGAAAAATTTGGAATACTGAAGGCACCTAATATGCCTTCTAGGAACCCAAAAAAACGTAATGCATGGCTCATTACGTGGGAGTCTTCGCGATTGGATTATCTAGAGAATCTTCAGCGTCCTCGTGTGGTGGCCATTATAAAGCCTCAGACTCGCTTACGCACTATAAAGCTTCTTCTCCCGGTCTTATTCACTTCCGAGTCCCAGCTGACCTTTAGTGAAAAAATTAGTCGTAGTTTTTTTCGTCAGAGCTCGGGCTGGCTTCGGTCAGAGAATGGTTCCTTGATGTGTGGAAGTAATCCGTGGCTATACGCTCGCCTCGTGTCGGGCCTTTTTGTCGAAACTTACGAGGATACCCATTGGCGCCAGACTCTCCATTGGGACGAGCCTGCGCGCTCTCACTTCGATGGAGAAACTAATAATACCGTCGAAGTGATGCCCAAGCAGCCGAGATCCGAAGAAGTTCATTTCGACGTTCTTTGGTATGGGAAATCATTCTTGGACGAAGACGAAAGTAGATGAACGCCTGCTTTCTTGCGCGTCATTAAAGGTGGGGCGGCCTCGCCGAGGCCGCCTTCGAAGCGGGAGATGCCGCAGAGTGCGCGCGGGCGAATCGGAGGCTTCAGGTTGGTTGAGAAACTCTCTTGCGGCACTGGCTTGCGAAGGCGCTCTCGGCGAGAGCGCCCCACTTTGCCGGTTGCACGCTCTGCGCGCCCGAACCGATTTAGGGCCAAAGGCCTGAACAATATCAGCCTAGGCCTCGAGGCCTAGGGAAACCGTTCGGAAGAAGATTCGAGGGCCAACGGCCCGTTCTATCCGGTGCTCCCCACGACTGTTCATAGATCGGGCCGTTGGCCCTCTTGAACGCGGGGGCGGCCGTGTCCTGGGCCTTGCGACCCAGGCTGGTATAGATCGCGCCATTGGCGCTTCCGAAGGTTGCGCCGCTCGTCTTGCGGCGTATCCTCTGGCAACGATGACTACCCTCGCCACGCCGGTTTCCAACGGGGTCGTGTTCGAAGCCCGTAAGCTCCGGAAGGTCTATCACACCGGGGAGGTCGAGGTGATCGCGCTGCACGGCGTGGATTTGGACATGCAGGCGGGCGAATTGATCTGTCTGCTTGGGGCTTCGGGGAGCGGCAAATCGACCCTGCTTAACATCCTCGGTGGCTTGGACGTGCCGACTTCGGGGAATCTCCACTACAAAGGCTGGCCGCTCGACGGCTCCGACGAAAACACTCTGACTCAGTTCCGCCGCAACTGTGTCGGCTTCGTATTCCAGTTCTACAACCTGATCCCCAGCCTGACCGCCCGGGAAAACGTCGCGCTCATCACCGGCATCTCGCGCGATCCGATGTCGCCCGAAGAGGCGTTGGAAATGGTCGGCCTCGGCGCGCGGATGGATCATTTTCCGTCGCAACTTTCCGGCGGCGAACAACAACGCGTCGCCATCGCCCGCGCCATCGCCAAGCGCCCCGAAGTCCTGCTCTGCGACGAGCCGACCGGCGCGCTCGACGTCACCACCGGCATTACCGTGCTGGAAGCGATCGAACGCATCAACCGCGAGCTTGGCACGTTGGTGGTAGTCATCACCCACAACGCCGCGATGGCGGAAATGGCCGATCGCGTCCTGCATCTTTCCGATGGCAAGATCGTCAGTGAGGAGAGGAATTCGGTGCGTTTGCCCGCGAAGGAGCTCAAATGGTGATCTGAGTGGCCAGTGGCCAGTGGTCGGTGGTTAGTGTAGAAGTGATGAAACCGGTGCTCTTCACTCTTCCTCTGACCACCGGCCCCTAACCACTGGCCACTCAAATGCTCGCGCCACTTGATCGCAAACTACTACGCGACCTGAGCCGCATGAAGGGCCAGGTCGTGGCGGTGAGTCTGGTCATGGCGTGCGGGCTAACGATGATGATCATGACGCGCAGTCTGATCCGGACGCTCGAGTCGACGCGGGCGGCGTATTACCAGCAGTATGCGATGGCCGATGTGTTCGCGTCGCTGAAACGCGCGCCGTTGGCGGTGGCCGATCGCATCGCGGAACTGCCGGGCGTGTCGGTGGTCGAACCGCGGGTGGCGGTGGACGTGACGCTCGATTTGCCCGGGCTATCCGAACCGGCGACCGGCCACATCGTGTCGCTGCCGGAGGACGGTGGAGAACCGAAGCTCAACCGCGTGTTCCTGCGCAGCGGGCGGATGCCCGATCCGGTCGCCCGGCGCGAGGTGGTGGTGGGCGAATCGTTTGCCAATGAGAACGGACTCAAGCCGGGCGATACCTTGGTCGCGGTGATCAACGGTCACCGGGAAGCGCTGCAAATTTGCGGGATCGGCCTTTCTCCCGAATTCGTGTTCGAGGCGCGGGCGGGCGAAACCTTGCCGGATCACAAACGCTTCAGCGTGATCTGGATGAACTACCAGGCGCTGGCCGTGGCCTACAATCTGGATGGCGCGTTCAACGATGTCGTCGTCGATCTCGCGCCCGGCGCGGCGGCGGAACCAGTGATCGCGCAAATGGACCGCCTGCTCGCGCCGTATGGGGCGGCGGGCGCTTACATGCGGAAAGACCAGGCGTCGGCGCAACGGCTCGACGACGAACTGCGCGTGCTGCACGGCCTTTCGGTCGCCTACCCGCTGGTGTTTCTCAGCGTCGCCGCGTTCATGGTCAACGCGGTGCTTTCCCGCATCGTGCGATTGCAACGCGAGCAGATCGCGCAGATGAAGGCGCTCGGGTATTCGTCGCGACAGGTGGGCGCGCATTACCTGAAGTTCGTGTTCGTCATCGGCTTCCTCGGCACGGTGATCGGCGCGATCGCCGGGCGCTACATGGGCGGCGGCTTGGTGAACCTTTACACGATGTTCTTCCGGTTCCCGTCGCTCGTGTTCCAAATGGACTACGGCGCGCTCGGGCTCGCCTTGGCGGTGAGCGCGGGGACGTCGATGATCGGCGTGTTATCGGTCGTGTGGCAGGCGGTGAAATTGCCGCCGGCCGAGGCGATGCGGCCCGAGCCCCCGGCGGATTTCAAACCGTCGTTCTTCGAACGGATCGGCCTGACGCGTTTCTTTAGCCCGGCGTTTCGCATGGCCCTGCGCAACATCGAGCGCAAGCCGTGGCAGGCCTTGTTCACCGCGGCGGGGCTGACTTTGGCGACCGGTCTGATGGTGCTGCCCGGGGCGATGGCCGACAGCATCGACTATTTGCTCACCTTCCAATGGAACCGTCAGCAGCGGCAGGACGTGACGGTGTTTCTCGTCGAACCCGGTTCGGGCAAAGGCTTCCACGACCTTGAACATTTGCCCGGCGTGATTCGCGCCGAACCGATCCGCAGCGTGCAAACGCGACTGCGCTTCGCCCATCATCATCGAAAGCTGGCGATCACCGGCATCGCGCCCGGCTCGAATTTGAACCGCCTGTTGGACGAACAAGGCAAGGCGATCGTCATGCCGGAAGAAGGCTTGGTGATGTCGAAGAAGCTCGCCGAGGTGATCGGTGCGCGCATCGGCGATGAGGTGCAGGTCGAGGTGATGGAAGGGCGTCGCCCGGTCGTAAACGTGCCGATCCGCGGGCTGGTCACGGATTACGCCGGAGTCGCGGCTTACATGGACATCGGCGCGTTGCGGCGGATGATGAAGGAGGGCGACACGATCAATGGCGCGTATCTCGCGATCGATCACGCGAAGTGGGACGAGTTCATGCGCGAGGTGAAAGACACGCCGAGGGCGGCGGTGGTGATGGTGAAACGCGATCAACTCGAATCGTTCCGCAAGACGACCGCGCAGAGCATCGGCCTGCTGCGAAAGCTCTACTTCACGTTGGCGGTGATCGTGGCCTTCGGCGTCGTTTACAACAGCGCCCGCATCGCCTTGTCCGAACGCAGCCGGGAACTCGCTACTTTGCGCGTGGTCGGCTTCAACATGGCGGAAGTGCGCGGCGTGTTGCTGGGCGAGCTCGGTTTGCTCGTGGCCTGCGCCTTGCCTGTCGGCCTGCTGTTTGGTCGTGGTCTCGTGCTTTTCATCATGTCGTCGTTCAGCACGGAAACGGTGCGCCTGCCGATCGTGGTGGAAACCTCCACGTATTCGATCGCCATCGCCGTGGTGCTGACCGCTTCCGCGCTGTCGTTCGCGACGGTCAGCCGCATGCTCGCGAAACTCGATCTGGTCAGCGTCTTGAAAGCGCGCGATTGATAGGCCACTCTAACCTCGTTACTCATGGCGAATTCCCACACCGATTCCTCCGACGACACGCCTCCTTGGGACGACCGGGGGAATGCGAAAAGCCGGTTCAAGCGGATTCTGCCGTGGGCGATCGGCGCGGTGGTCGTGGGCGCGGTCGTCTTCGGCCTGAAACCGAAGCCGGTGGAAGTCGAAACCGGTGTCGTCGCTCGTGCACCGTTGACGGTTCGCGTTTCCGAGGAAGGGAAAACCCGTATCCGCAATCGCTACACGATCGCCGCTCCGGTCGCCGGACGGTTGCGTCGCGTGCCGCTCAAGCCGGGCGATGAGGTGAAGGCGAACGAAACGATCCTCACCACGATCGAGCCGGTCGTTTCGCCGTTGTTGGAGCCGCGCGAGCGAGCGCAAGCCGAAGCGGTGGTGGCCGGTCGCGAAGCCACCCGCGAGCGCGCCGCGCAAGCCTTGCAAGCCGCGCAAAGCACGCTCCGCCTAGCCGAGTCCGAGCGTGATCGTTATCGTTCGATTCGACTGGGAGGCAGCGTTTCCCAAACCGAACGCGATCGCGTGGAAAGCGAAGCCTCCATCCGCGCGGCCGATGTCCGCGGTGCGGAGTTCGCCCTGCGCGCCGCCGAGCAGGATCTCGCCCAAGCGCGTGCGGTGCTCGAGCGCCCGGCCGGTTCGCTGACGGGCAATGTGGTCGAGGTGAAATCCCCTGTGTCCGGTCGCGTGCTGAAGGTGACGCAGGAGAGCGAAACGATCGTCACGCCCGGTTTGGCGATCGCGGAGGTCGGCGACCCGGCGGATCTGGAAATCGAAGCGGAGATTCTTTCGCGCGATGCCGTGGGAATTCGCCCGGGCGACGAAGTGAGCATCGAGCAATGGGGCGGTCCGGTGCCGTTGAAAGCGCGCGTTCGGCGGGTCGAACCGGCGGCGTTCACGAAGATTTCCGCCCTCGGGGTGGAGGAACAACGGGTTTACGTGCTGTGCGACCCGGTCGATCCACCCGCCGAGGCGAAGGCCTTGGGCGACCGGTTTCGTGTCGAAGTCCGGGTGACCGTTTGGCATCGCGACGATGTCCCCGTGGTGCCGTCGGGGGCGTTGTTTCGCGAAGGCAACGCGTGGAAAACCTTCGTGTTCAAGGACGGACGGGCGAAAGTCGTCCAGCTCGATGCCGGGCGAACCGACGGCCATTTCACCGAAGTCGTGTCCGGTCTGAACGTCGGCGACGAGGTGTTGCTGCATCCGCCTGATTCGGTGAATGACGGCACGCGGGTGGTGAAGCGCGAGTGAGAGAGGCGTTCCGGCATTGCACGGGTTGCCCTGCGTTCCCACAGTCGCGCGACTTATGAGCGACGCGATTCTCGGGATCGACCTAGGCACGACGAATTCGGCCGTCGGGGTGGTGGAATCCGGTTTCCCCATCCTGCTGGCGAACGAGGAGGGCAAGCGGATCACTCCGAGCGCCGTGTGGTATGGGGCGAATGGCGAAGTCGAAGCCGGGCAAAAGGCGCTTCGCCGTCGAACGGTGGATGCGGGCCGTGTGATCACCAGCGTGAAGCGCTTGATGGGCCGTCGTTTCGGCGAGGAAACCGAGTTCTGTGTGCCGCAGGAACGTACGCCCGAAGGCGGTGTCAATGTGCTGGGTCGCGCGCCGGAGGAAGTCAGCGCCGACGTTTTGCGCGAGTTGAAACGGATCGCCGAGTGGCGGCTGGAACGTCCGCTGAGCAAAGCGGTGATCACTGTGCCGGCGTATTTCAACGATGCCCAACGTTCCGCCACGAAGCGAGCGGGCGAATTGGCCGGCTTGGAAGTGGTGCGGATTCTCAACGAGCCGACCGCGGCGGCGCTGGCTTACGGACTCGATAAGCTGGGCGAGCATGCCCGTGTGGCGGTTTACGATCTCGGCGGCGGCACGTTCGACCTCTCGATTCTGGAAATGCAGGACGGCGTGTTCCAGGTGCTCGCGACCCATGGGGACACGCGTTTGGGGGGCGACGACTTCGATGTGGCGCTGGCCCGCTGGGCGGCGACGAAGGGCGGCTTCGACTTCGATGCGTTGGAGGCCACCGCGCGAGTGAAACTGATCGAGGAAGCCGAACGGGTGAAATGCTCGCTTTCCTCTGCGGACACAGCCGTGTTTCGCGCACCGTTTTTCGATGGGGCAAATAGCCTGGAAGTTCCCGTTGCCCGGGAGGATTTCGAAAAGCTCGCCGCGTCCGGTATCGAGCGCTCGCTTCGCCTATGCCGCCAGGCGTTGGCCGACGCGAATGTTTCGCCCGCGGATTTGAGCGCGGTCGTGCTCGTTGGCGGCAGCACGCGGATCCCCGCGGTGCGAAAGGCGGTGGCGGAGCTGTTCGGTCGCGAGCCCGACGTTTCCCAACACCCCGATGAAGCGATTGCCCTCGGCGCAACCATTCAGGCCGGCGTCATGAGCGGTGCGATGCGCAAGATGGTGTTGCTCGATGTCACGCCGCTGAGCCTCGGCATCGAGACGTTCGGCGGCTTGATGAACGTGCTGATCCCCCGCAACACGACGATCCCCTGCAAGGCGGGCGAAGTGTTCACCAATGCAGCGGAAGGTCAGCATTCGATGCGGGTGCGGGTGTTGCAGGGCGAACGCGAGATGGCGCGCGACAACTGGGAGCTGGGGCGCTTCGACGTCGCCTTCGAGACAGGCGCGAAAGGCCGGGCGCGGGTCGGGGTTCAATTCCGTCTTGACGAAAACGGCCTGCTCGAAGTCCTGGCGCGCGATCTCGCGACCGGTGTGGACACAGTGGTGAAGATCGAAAGCGCGGCGGTCGACGTGGACGACGAGGCGGTCGGGCGAATGGTCGGCGAATCGATCGATCACGCGTTCGAAGACATGGCCGAGCGCGTTTTCACCGAGGCAAAACTGAAGGCGGACGAGTTGATTCCGGCGGTCGAAGCGGTAATCGCTCAAGGTTTGGCCGAGGAAAGCGAGCGGACGGAAATTGAGGCAGCTTTGGCGGAAGTCCGAGCGGCGTTGGCGGGCAAAGCGCCGAATCCGCTCAAGGCGGCGGTGCAACGGCTCGATACGGCGACCGAAGCGCTGGCGGCGAGGTTGGTCGAGCGCGCGATGGAAGAAGCGCTCGAGCGTCGCCTGATGGATTGAAATGAATCCGTGGCTTGTGTTCCTCTGTGGTCCGCCCAAGGTTTCATTTCGCCCCGATCCTCTATGTCCGGAGATTCCGAATTTCTAGAACGCAACCTGCCGCCGAAGAAGCTGGCGGTGCAACCGAGGTTGTTTCGGGGACCGAAAGAGGAGGAGGAAGCCGTCGAGCCGGAGGTGGAGGAGGAGCCGGTGCAACTTCTGGTGCCGGTGACGCGGCTGGAAGCGAAGTTTGACTCTTCCGCCGCCCCCCGCGAGCTGTCGGAAGATGACTTCGCGGTGGAGCACGTCGAGCCGGTGTTCCAGCCTTTGGATAACTCGATCGAAAATATTTCGCCGGAAGTCGCAGGCGAGTGGGGCAAAGCGGCGAAGCGCTCCAACGTTTGGATGTTCTGGACCGGCCTGGGGGCCCTCGCCGCGATTGTCGGGGGCTTGGCGATTCAACCGTGGCTGTGGGATCAACGCCCCGGCGAACAGCGATCCTTTTTTGAGCACTTCCGGGTGTTGGAGGAAACCGCCACCGAGACGAGCGAATCTCCGACCCGTTATTTTGAAGAGAACGCCGACTTGGTGGCCCGCGAGTTGAGCGAGACGCTGACTCGTTATGCGCATGCCAAGACGCTGGCCGAAGTGCTGCCGTTGGTGCGTGACGGCGAGCGCCTGCGTTTGAAACTGATGGAATTCTGGCGGCCGTGGAACGCTCCTCCCGGTTGGACGGCTCCGGTGCAGGTGGCCATGGGCTACGGTTCCTCGGGAGAGCGCCCGTATGCGTTCATGAAGGGCACAGGGCCGAACTTCGAGCCGTTTCACATGGTTTTCGTCCGCGAGGACAATCGCATGCTGGTGGATTGGGAAGCATCCGAAGGGATTGGGTCGAATACGTTTGAGGAATTGAAAAACCCGGATCTCCCCGATGCCATCATGCGCGTGATCGTGTCGCCTGCGGTTTACTATTCCGCCGCGTTTCCCGAGCGGAAGTATCGCTCGTTCCAGTTAGTTTCGCGCGATGAACTGGACTACGTCTGGGGCTATGCGGAAATCGGCACTCCGGTGGAAGAGCAGCTTTCCGCTTTGTTTCGGCCCGGCGTGATTCTGGACGAAAAGGTCACTGCGGAACCGGTTCGCGTCCGGTTGAGTCGCAGGCAGGAAGGGGCGATGCCCAATCAATGGGTGATCCTCGATCTGCTTCACAAAGGTTGGGTCGCTCCTTAACAAGTCACGAGCCGTGCATCACGAATTACAACGGGGTTGGTTTCATTGCGGTCGCTGCGGTTCGCTGTTCCAAGCGTTGCCGGGCGAAGCGGTCAGCCGGACTTGTTCCAGTTGTGGACGTCACCCCGGACTGTTCGGCGAGTCGTTTGCGATGGGTCGTCATGTTTCAATGAGCGAAGGTCCTGCGACCTCAGCAGCTGCCGCACCGACTGCGAAAAAGAAGCGCCTCCGGCAATCGAGCGCGACTCGCTGGATGGTGAAAATTTTATGCGCCTGGATTCTGTTGATTGCAGGGATCGTCGCGCTTTCGACCTACCTTTGGGACTGGGATAAGGAAATCGGTGCCCAAACGCGTTCGACGGAGAACCTCGTCACTCACCGCGGAACGGACGAGAACTCCGCGATGCTACAACGCGGGGTCAATCCTTGCTGGCAAACGTTGACGGGATTCCTCCAGGCACGGACGCCGGAAGAGCGCAGCCAGTACGTCCGCAAGCCTCTCGATACGATTGGTCGAATGACCCGCTTTTATGCGCTCAACCCGACCGTCGGGGTGAAGGCGGAGGATCTTGCCGTCGAAGAGTTCAGCACGCTCCGCGTCGGTGAAGAGCGGGGGATTTCGATCCTGTGGAAAACGAGCGACGGCCAGAGGTTCGACTCGGTTTTCTTCCCGGAGGGGGGCGAGTGGCGATTGGACTGGGAACACTTCGTCCGCTACGGCGACTATCCTTGGTCGCTCTTTTTGAGTGGTGGCGGGCCGGATACGGGTGAATTCCGTGTTCTCGCCCGTGAACGACTGGCTCAGGATCGCCGTCATACCGACGAGATCGGAATCGTTTGCTATGCCCCGCGAAACGGCGCGCTTGGCGAGACGGGGTCGACTTCGCCAGAGTTTCTCCTTTCGCGCGAAAGCGAGGAAGGTCGACTGCTGAGCGCGGCGTTCGCGGATTTGCAAGCGAACAAGCGGCCATTCGGCGACCTGACGGGGAATCACGATCCGGCAGACATGATCCGTGTTCGCATTCGAGTGCGCCGCGAAGCCACGCCGGAAGGCGATCGGTTCGTGCTCGAAAAAGTGCTCGCCTGCCACTGGATCGAGGTCGACGAGCCCGGTGTGGCCCCTGTTTCGCCCAAAGCGCCGGAAGCGTCCGCTCCGTAAGATTCAAGCCGTTTTAGCGGCTTGGATGCCCAAGGCTTGGCGCATGTAAGGCAGCGGATCGGTGTGCGGGAACCAATGTTGGAACGCCAGCGCGCCTTGATGCAGCAAGAGCGATAGCCCGTTGGCGACGCGTGCGCCAGCCGTGCTGGCGGCGGCGAGAAGCGGCGTGACGGCAGGTTGGTAAATGGTGTCGTACACGCAAAGCCCTGCTCGCAAACAATCCTGGGGCAGCGGGGAACCATCGCCTTCTTTCAGGCCGACGGACGTGGTGTTGACGATGAGATCGCTTTCCTGACTCAAAGCGCGCAGCCGGGGATCGTGGAAGGCTAGCGCGGTTACTTCGGTGGTTGGCCCGAGTGCGCGCAGGCGCTCGACCAGCGGTTCGAGTTTTTCCAGCGTGCGATTGACGAGGACGAGACGAGGCACGCCTTGGAGCGCGCACTGGGTGGCGATCGCCTGACCCGCGCCGCCGCCGGCTCCTACGATCATCACGTTGAAAGTAGCCAGAGTGAAATCGAAGTCTTCGACCACCGCGCGGACGAAACCGGGTCCGTCGGTATTGAAACCGTGCGTGCCGTTTTCGTCGAAACGCACCGTGTTCACCGCCCCAAGGGAACGCGCGTTGAGGTGCACGTCGGTGCAGGCGGCGAGGGCGTCGAGTTTGTGGGGCACGGTGACATTGCAGCCATAAAACCCGAGGGCCTTCATCCGGGCGAAAGCCTCCGCCACATGGCCCGGCGGCACGTCGATTTTGACGTAGCGGGCGTCGATGCCCAGCGCGTCGAGCGCGGGCTGATGCATCCGGGGCGACGACGAATGGGCGACCGGATGGCCGATGACGGCGAGTCTCGCCGGTTTATCATGGCCGGCGTCGAGGCGGTCGCGGGAAATGAGGTCGTCCAGGGTATAAAGTTCGCTCATAGGCTCGGAAGTCCGCCAACTAGGCGCGGCTCCGTCGACGGTGCAAGGAGGAATGACGAACTGAACTTCGACGTCCGTTTCCGCCGCGCAGCGAATCGTTAAAATTCAACCAGATAGCCCAGTCCCCGGCGAGTCTGGATCAGATCTTCCGCGCCGGCTTGGCACTGGCGGAGTTTGGACCGGATCGATTTCACATGAGCATCAATCGTGCGGTCGGTGACGGCGCCGGGATCGTCCCAAGCGCGATCGAGCAATTGATCGCGAGTGAACACCCTGCCCGGTTGACCTAGGAGCACGAGAAGCAGTTTGTATTCATGGGCGGTGAGATCAAGCGCCCGCCCGTGGCAATGGATGCGCATCGCAGTGGCGTCGTGATGAAGCGGCCGAGTGCTTGCGGGTGGCGCGGACTGGGGAGAATCGTCGGGGCCTTGGGTGCGACGCAGAATCGCCCGGACGCGGGCCACGATTTCGCGCGGCGAAAACGGTTTCGTCACGTAGTCGTCGCCACCGAGTTCGAGCCCGAGGATGCGGTCGATTTCGCCATCGCGCGCGGTGAGAAAAAGCACCGGCACGGCGGAGGTTTCGCGCAGCGTGCGGCAAACATCGAGGCCACTCATGTCGGGTAGGCCGATGTCGAGGATGAGGAAGTCGTGCGGTTGCGCGGCGAAGGCGTCGAGCGCGGCGCGACCGGTCAGCGCGTGGGTGACCTCGAAGCGTTCGGTTTCGAGAGCATACACGAGCGTATCGGCGATGGCGGGTTCGTCTTCGACAAGCAGGACGCGGGGCATGCCGTCATTTCACCGGTCGATTGTGAAATGCCAATGAAGAAGGCGGGAAAAGCATAAGCAGGTGGCGCGCTCTCGCAGCGCCAAAGGCGCGACCTATACCAGCCTAGGCCGCAAGGCCTAGGAATTGGCCGCCGCGATTTCAGAGGGCGAAAGCCCGATCTATCCGACCTGCGCATGTCGTTCCATAAAGAATAAACAGGCCGCGAAATCGGCCATCGTCTTCCCAAGAACAGAAACGTCCCGTTTGATATTCTCAAACATGCCGCAATCGCTCAGCCTCACCATTCTGCATCTCGTTTTCAGTACAAAGGACCGCGAGCCCTCAATCGTTCCTGAGGTTTTGCCGGAACTACACGCGTACCTCGCCACGATCGCCCGACATCACGATGGTGAATGCTACCGCGTCGGCGGTGTGGCCGATCACGTTCATCTAGCGATCCGTTTGTCGCGCACGATCTCAATCGCGAATCTCGTCAGCGAGTTAAAATCATCTTCCACTCGGTGGCTCAAAACTCGTTCCCCAATCCTTGCCAAATTCGCATGGCAGCGCGGTTACGGGGTGTTTTCCGTCGGCCCCAAAGATCTCAACGCTGTCATCGCTTACATCGACGGGCAGGCGGAGCATCATCGGACTCGCTCGTTTCAGGATGAATACCGCGCTTTCCTCCGGCAATACGGGATCGAATTCGATGAGCGTTATGTCTGGGACTGAGCGGCGAATAGATCGGGCCGTTGGCCCTCCGAATGGTCTCGTCCAAATCCTAGGCCTTGCGGCCTAGGCTGGTATAGATCGCGCCTTTGGCGCTATGCCAGTGCCTATGGCGCGAAGAAGCCCTCACGAAAAATTCAGCGCGTCCATGTCGAAGACGACTGTCACGTCCTCTGGCAAGGTCGTGCGGGCGAGCACTTGCTGGACGTGACGGGTGAGCGGCCGGGCGTGGGGCGCGCGAAGGGTGATCTGAAAGCGAAACTGGCCGTGGGAGCGAATCAGCGGCGAGGGCAACGGTTCGCCCATCACCAAACCCGGCGGCGCGTTTTCCAACAGCCGCTTGTGAAGGTTCTGCAACGTGAACTCGGCCCGGCGTTCGTGAGTGGAACGCGCGGTGAGCACGCCGCAGTGGGCGAACGGCGGGAAGGAAAACTGTTGGCGAAATTCGAGTTCCTGCTCGGCGAACCCATCGAAGTCGTGACGTCGGGCGAACTGAATCGACGGCGAGTGCGGCGTGAACGTTTGCACGATCACTTCGCCTTCGAGTTCGCCGCGACCCGCGCGACCGGCGACCTGCGTGAGCAACTGGAACGTCCGTTCGCCCGCGCGGAAGTCCGGCACATGCAGGCCGATGTCGGCGTTGAGGATGCCGACGAGCGTGACGTTCGGGAAATGCAGCCCCTTGGCGATCATTTGAGTGCCGATGAGGATGTCGATCTTATGCGTCTTGAAGGCGTTGAGCGTGTCGCGCAGCGCGTGTTTGCGGCGCATCGCGTCGGCGTCGATGCGGGCGAACTTCGCCGAAGGCAAAAGCTTTTGCAGCACATCCTCGACCTTCTGGGTGCCGTAGCCTTGAAGAATGATCGATGGATCTTTGCAGCCCGGGCACTTGCGCGGAACGATCGCCTGATGCCCGCAGACGTGGCAGACGAGGCGGTCATCGGTGCGGTGATACGTCAGCGCGACCGAGCAATGCGGGCAGTTGCAAACGTAGCCGCATTGCGGGCATTGCAGCGACCGGGCGAAGCCGCGGCGGTTGAGGAAAAGGATCGATTGCTCGCCGCGTTCCAGTCGTCGTTCAAGCGCGGTGCGGAGTTTGTCGGAGAGGATCGTGAGGCCACCTTTGTTTTTGGTGGACTCCAGTTTCATGTCGACCACGCGGACGAGTGGCAGCGACTGCCCATCGGCGCGTTGGTCGAGCCGGACGAGCTGATACTTTCCATTTTGCGTATTCTGCCACGATTCGAGCGATGGCGTGGCGGTGCCGAGCACGATCGCGCAGCTTTCGAAATGCGCGCGGAGCACGGCGACATCGCGACCGTGATAGCGCGGCGGGTTTTCCTGCTTGTAGGAATTCTCGTGTTCCTCATCGACGAGGATCAGTCCGAGATTGGGTAAAGGCGCGAAGACGGCGGAACGCGCGCCGATGACGATGCGCGCTTTGCCTTTACGAATGCGGTGCCATTCGTCGAAGCGTTCGCCTTGCGACAAATTCGAGTGTAGCACGGCAACCTGATCCTGCATCGCGGCGAAGCGGGCTTTGAAACGTCGGACCGTTTGCGGAGTGAGCGCAATTTCCGGCACGAGCACGAGGACCGTTTTGCCGAGGTCGAGTGCGCGGCGGGCGGCTTGCAGATAGACTTCGGTTTTGCCCGAGCCGGTGACGCCTAAAAGAAGAAGAGGCTGGGGGATTGCGGATTGCGGATTATCGATTGTGGATTGGAGAAGAGAAGAGATCGCTTCGAGCGCGTTGGCTTGCTCGGGGTTGAGCGCGAGCGGCTGGGATTCGAGAACTTCTTCGACGCCGTCGGCTTCGGGATCGCGGCGGACTTCTTCGAGTTCGATGCGGATCAGGCCGGCTTTTTCGAGGGCTTTGACTGCCGCAGCGGAGCCGTCGCCTAGATCGGTGGTGGCGAGGCGGCGTTCGGGTGCGTGAGTGAGCAGGAGAAGGATCGCGTGTTGGCGCGGCGCTTTCTTTTCCAGCTTGGCGAGGGTTTCCGCCGGGGGCTCTTCTTCGAGCACGACGAGCCGACGGGTTTTCGCCGAGTTTTCTTCGGTGCGGACCGCTTCGGGCAAAAGCGAGCGAACGACCGATTCCAAACTGCATCCGTAGTAGTCGGCGATCCACCGGCCGACCTTCAGCAGCGTCGGCGTGATGAGCGGTTCGGGGTCGACGAGCGCTTCGAGTTCCCGCAGGGCGAAGTCTTCCTGCGCCGGTTCACCGAACGCCAGCACGGTGCCAGTGGCGGATTTTTTCCGCAACGGCACACGCACCCGGCAACCCGGTTGCACGGGCAAACCGGCCGGGATGGCGTAGTCGAAAACCAGCTCCGACGGGCCGTCGATAAGGACGCGGGCGGTGGGCATGGCTTCAGGAAAACACCCGCGGTGGCACGAGGAAGCCGTCGTCGTCGAGCGTCGTGCCGACGGGGAGAGCGAGGCCGCTTTTCGGTACGGACGGGCCGTGAACGCGGGGGATGTCGTTGGGATCGATGCGGAAGTAGAAGCCGGGCAATAGTTTGCCCCAGGTGCCGGGTTTGGTGCCTGCTTGCGGGAGATTGGTCGATCGTTCAACAGGCGGATCGGGCATCGACATCGCAACGACGACACCCTCGATCGCCAGACACGGGCAATGGATCAGCCCGGGGCGTTTGAAGGGAGCGGCCGAACGCGGGCTGAAATCAAAGAACACCACGGGCGCTTCCGGGGCGGCGGCGATGGAGCCGCGCAGGGCCGCGCCGCCGATCCAATACTTCGCCATTTCCGGGCGAAACCAGCCGGTGGCGATTAGCGACGAGCCGTAAAGCGCGGGAAACGCGGCGGAAAGGCCCGGCAGGCTTGAGGCGATCGGATCGCCTTCGCGCCAGGCGAAGCGCGAGCGGCGGGGCAAAGTGTGGGTTTGCCCGATTTGGTAGCCGTTGACCCAGGCGCGGGTGATTTCGTCGGGCGAAAGGGTGTCGTGATGGATCAGCGTGAGCGGCTTGTGCTTGTTCGCGTCGACTTCCATGTGGGCGGCGATCGCTTCGGCGGACGCTTCCTGCAGTCGCGCGCGGAGTTGCTCCCGATCGGCGGTCGACGGATCGAGCGGTTTGCCGAAGGCGACGTTTAGACGGTAGGGAATTTCGTAAGGACGTTTGTTGAAAAAGCGCCCGCGTTCGAAGGAGAAGATCGATCCCCATGCCCCGTCGTTCCAGACCGGGACGAGCGGGCATTTCGCCAGGCGGGCGATGAATTCGAAGCCGCGCTGCAACGAGCAAAGCGTGCCGGTGCGGGTGAGTTGGCCTTCGGGAAACAAGCAAAGCACATCGCCTGCTTGCAGCGCTTCGATGGCTTCTTTGAGCGCCACCCGCGGGCTGCCGGAACGAATCGGCACGGTCTGAAATAAGCGACAAAACGCGGCGACCGCCGGGTTTTTCATGAACGATTCGTCCATGACGAAACGAATGCGACGCGGGCAAGCGGCGGAGAGGAAGAAGGCGTCGGCGTAGGTGACGTGATTCGGCAGCAACAGCACGCCGCCGGTGCGTGGCAGGTTTTCCAGGCCGGTGACGCGGATGCGGTAAAACGTGCGGACCAGGCCGAGGCCGATCAGGCGGACGAAATCGGTGGCGAAGTGCTTCAGGCAGATCGCGGCGACGACCACGGAGAGGGTTGTGATCACGATGAACTGGAAGCTCACCGGCGCGTCGATGCGTTTGAGCAGGTACTGCAACGCAACCGCGAGGATCCCGGCGAGGCTGTTGAGCAGATTCGAGGCGGAAATCACCGCGCCGCGTTTTTCGTCGGACGGCTTGTCCTGCACCATCGCCTGCATCGGCACGAGAAACATCGCGGCCGAAGCGCCCGCGACCACGAGCATCGCCAGCATGAGAAACGATTGCGGCGGCGCGAAGGCGAGGATGGCGGTGGAGATGGCCATCGCGATCGCCCCGAACGGGGCGAGGCCGAGTTCGACATGGCGTCGGCTCATCAAGCTGGCTGCGATGCTGCCGAGGATGATCCCGATGCCCGGCATCGCCCACAAGCCGGCGAACGCGCCGCCGGTGCCCGCGCCACCGTGGAACATGTCTTCGGCGATTTGCAGCACGAGCAGGTTGATGAAACCCCCGAAGCCCCAGAAATACGCCACCGTCAGGCCGTAAAGAAGCAGCGATCGATCGTGGAAAAACTCGCGCAAATCGCGCAGGTGGCTGACGGCTTCCGCGAGCGAAAACTTCCGGTCGGTCTGCGGCTGGGTTTTCTGAAGGGTGTGTGCGAGGGCGATTGAGACGAGGCAAAGGCCGAGCAAGGTCCACATGGGCACCAACGCGGCCTGCCAACCGGGTTGATTGCGGGAGAGTCCGTGGTCGAACCAAGTGCCGCCAATGATTTGCCCGCCGAGGATCGCCAGGATGACCGTGCCTTCCATCACACCGCTGGCGAAGCCAAGGCGTCGCGCGCCGACGTATTCTTTCACCACGCCGACTTTCGACGGACTGAGCAGGGCGGCTTGCAGGCCGATCAGGAAAAACGATGCGATGGCTGGCCACAATGCCTGGAATCGCAGCGCCGCCAACAAGCAGCCGAGCGCTCCGAGTTGCAGCCACGAGGTCCAACGGATGACGGAGGTTTTCGCGAAACGGTCCGACAGCCAGCCCGCGGTCGGGGCGAACAGAACGTAAGGGATGACGAGGCAGATGACGATGACGTGTTCCACGCCCCGAAACGCCTGGTGGATGGACAGCAGCCAGGCGGCCAAAGCGACCAGCACGAACTTCGCGACGTTCACGTTGAACGCCTGAAAAATCTGGAGCGTCACCAGCGACCAGAAAGAAGCCCATTCCCTCCGGTTCGGTTGTTTGAGGTCGTCTTCCAGCATGTCGGGCGGAGGCTAGCCGTTTCCTTCCCGGGCGAAACTCCAAATTGGCAAGGCCGCGACGGCCCGGCAGGCTGTTCGCATGAAGTTGGTCGTCCGTGCGGTGCCGAATGCGTCCCGCAGCGAAATCGCCGGGTGGGAGGAAGATCCGCGTGCCGGACGGGTGCTGCGGGTGCGGGTTGCCGCGCCGCCAGTCGAGGGCAAGGCGAACGCGGCGCTGCGCGAGTTTTTGGCGAAAGCCCTGGGACTATCGAAGTCCGTGGTGACTTTGGAAAAGGGCGACAGCTCACGATTCAAGACCTTCACGATTCCGGATGGCACGCCGTTGCCGTAACGTTTCCTATTTTCCGTCAAGGTCTTCCTTTTCAAGTTGCGACGGATCGTGTTAGTGAACGTTTCGATGCCTCGCTGGTTTAACCCGTTCGACCTGCGCCTAACCGCGTGGCAGGGCGGGAAAACGTCGACGCGCGAAGAGAAGCGTTTGCCCACTGCGGATGCCGGGCTCACCGCCTGGTGCCAAGAAACGTCGCAGTCGCTCGGATTGCCCGAGCTTGCCCGTCGCGTCCGCGTGAGCTGGAACGCCCGCATGCAAACGACCGCCGGTCGCGCGTGGTGGCCGGATCGTTGGATCGAGTTGAATCCGAAGCTGAAGGAATTCGAGCCGGAAGAACTCTGGCGGACGCTAAAACACGAACTCGCCCATCTAGTCGCTTACGAACGCGCGGGTCGTCGACGCATCGATGCGCACGGGCCGGAATGGCGCGCGGCCTGCGCCGAGTTGGGGATTCCTCACGAGCAGCCCTATCACTCGTTGCCGCTGAAGCGCCGCCGGATGAAGCGAAACTACGCTTACACGTGCCCTTGGTGCCTCGAAACGATTCGTCGCGTGAAAAAAATCCGCAGGCCGGTCGCCTGCTATCCTTGCTGTGTGAAGCACAGCGGAGGGGCGTTCGATTCGCGATTCACGCTGGTGGAGCAAAAGGTGGGCACGTGATGTAACCGCGTTGGTGACAACGCGGGCGGTGAGGAGTGGAGTTTTCCCAACCCGCGTTGTCACCAACGCGGCTACTTGAGAGTCTCCAGTCTTGCCTAGCGCCTTGAAACTCTGCTTTTTCCCCGCATGCCGACCGACTCGATCCTCTTCACCGCCCGCCAGTATCTGGGCGTGGACCCGACCGTTTCCGTCACTCAGGAGCCGATCAAGCGCGGGGCGTCCGGCCGGACGATCGTGCGGGTGAAAACTCCCGGGCGCGATCCATTCATTGGCATTCATTGGACCGACGAACGGCCGGACAACGACAATTTCCTGCCGGTCGCCCATTTCTTGAAAAAAGCGCGACTGCGCGTGCCGGAAATTCTGCACGAAAATCCCAAGCGTCGCGTGGCCTTGGTGGAAGACCTCGGCGACGTCGATTTGCATTCGCTCAAAGATCGTCCGTTTGCCGAGCGCGAGCCGTATTATCGGTCGGCGCTGGAGCAGGTCGACCGCTTGTTCTACGCCAAGCCACCGAAGGATTTCGAACTCATGCCGCCTTTCGACGCGGCGCTTTACCGCTGGGAGCAGGAGTATTTCTTCGACCATCTCGTCGAGGACCACCTCGGTCTGAACGCCGACGAACTCCGGGCGAATCCCGTTTTCACCGATCTTGCCGAACGCCTCGGCAGCGGCGCGCGCCATCTGGTGCACCGCGATTTCCAGTCGCAAAATCTGCTAATCAAGGACGACAAGGTTTACCTGATCGACTTCCAAGGGCTGCGTCGCGGGCGACAGGAATACGACCTCGCCTCGCTGATTTTCGATCCTTACATGGATCATTCCGCCAACGAGCGCGAGCGCTTGCTCGAGATCTGGGAGGAGATCGCCGATGAACGCCCGGAAACGACACTCTTCCACCAATGCGCCGCCCAACGGCTGATGCAGGCGCTCGGAGCCTACGGCAACATCTTGAAAAAACGCGGCGACGACTGGTATCGTCCGCACATTGCCGTGGCGTCGCGGTTGCTGGCGGAGGTGACCGCCGGAACGCCGCTGGAAGAACCGCTTTCCTCCGTGCTCGCTGTCGCGGCCGGTTAATTTTTTCCGATCATGGCTCGGTCGTGGATTCGCCGGTTTGCCGTGCTCGTGGCGAGTGCCGCCGCGGGTGGCTGGCTCTGGTGGTTTGCGCCCGCGCAGCCGGGGTTTCGCGAGTTCGATCGCGCGGTCTTTAGCGGGGTGGTTCAAGCCTGTGCCAATCCGCCGCTGATCGTTTCGGGCGAGGGAACTTACTCGGATCCGTGGACGTTGCGGACGCTCACGACGGTCGCGAGCAAACGCCCAAACACTTCGTCCGCGCCAGTCGTGGTGGCGATCGGTGATGACCCGGAAGGCGTATTTCAAAGTTCCCCGCCGTCGCCGGTGGATTTCGCGGTGATCTTGAAAAACCTCGGCTGCCTGGAGGCGAAACGGGTGGCGTTGGGGACGGTGATGGCTTGGGGCGAAAGCGATCCGATCGCCCGTGCAGCCTTGGAGCGACAGTTGGGCGGTTTTGAAAGCGCGGTGACTTGCACGCCGCTGACCCGCGGCGCGACTCCGGAGTCGATGCCCGGTGCGTTTCTGCGGGCGTCTTTGCCGGTGAAGCAGGTGAAGGGCGAAACCGCGTTGCTGCCGGTGGTGAATCGTTTGCCCGTGCCCGGAACGATTTTGGGCGAAGGCAACGTCATCGCCGGCTTCAGCGAACTCGAATCGGAGCCGGCGAAGGGGCTGCCGTTGCTCGCGCGTTGGGGTGACCGCGTGGTGTTCGCCTTTCCGGTGATGGCCGCGTTGGCGGAGCGGGGTGGATCCGTGGAAAGCATGACGGTGCGTTTGGGCGAATCGTTGCAGCTTGGATCGGGCGGTCCGATCGTGCCGATCGATTCGTTCGGTCGGCTGGCCGTTTCGCCCGCGAAAACTGCACCCACACCCACCGTCGCGGCGGAATCGTTGATCGATGCGACCGAACTGCCGGCTTCTCCCTTAATCGTGCTGCGCGACGATCGCACCGCGGCCGATGCGGCGACGAAACGCTTTTCCGCTGGCTTGGTTTCATCACTCACCGCCATCAACTCTGAGGCCGGGCTTTCACCCAAACGCAAATTTGCCCGCATGCAATGGCAGGGCGAAGCGATGTTTCTCACCGGGATCGTCTTGCTGCAGGTGATGCTGGCGGGCGGCGGCTCGTTCCGTCGTCATCTCACGTTGCTCTTGCTGGCAGGTCTCGTGGTCGCCACCCAATACATCGGCGCGTGCTGGGCGCACGGCTGGTTGCCGGGTGTCGCCGCGCTCGGCTCCGTGGTCGCGGGCTGGCTGGTCTCCTGGCCCCCACGCGAACACTTGATCGAGGCTTTGCCCGCGGTCGAACCGGGCGAATGATTCAACAGCTTTCCTTTTCAAACCGCGCCGACGGATTTCCAATCACGCCATGAGCCTTCAGCATCCCATCGACAAAGCCGACGCCCTGATCGAAGCCCTGCCCTACCTGCAGGCGTTCCGGGGCAAGACGTTCCTCATCAAGATGGGCGGCTCGGCGATGGAAGATCCGGAGCTCGTCGCGAAGGTGATGCGGGATGTCGTGTTCCTCGAGGTCGCGGGCATCAACCCGATCGTCGTCCACGGTGGCGGCAAGGCGATCTCCGCGGCAATGCAAGCGGCGGGGCTTGAGGCGAAATTTGTCGGCGGCTTCCGCGTCACCACCGATGAAGCGATCGACATCGTGTCGCGCGTGCTTTCGGAAGAGCTGAATCCTGGGCTGGTGCGCATGATCCGCGACTTCGGCGGCAAGGCGGTCGGCGTCGCGGGCACCGATGTGTTCCTCGGCGAAAAAACCAAGGGCACGGATAGCGACGGCAATCGCGTGGACATCGGCCGCGTCGGCGAAGTGGTCGGCTGCCAGCTCGGTCAAATGGAAGCCGCGCTTGATGCCGGCATCGTCCCGGTGATTTCGCCGCTTGCGGCGGAGCTTGCGACCGGCCGTCCGCTCAACATCAACGCCGACCTCGCCGCCGCCGCGCTGGCGAAGGAATTGCGCGTGGCGAAGCTGGTTTATCTCTCCGACGTCCCCGGTCTGATGGGCGACCCGAAGGATCCGTCGACCTTGATCAAATCGGTCACGCGCCAGCAGGCCGACGAATTGATCGCGGACGGCACGATTTCCGGCGGCATGATCCCGAAAATCCGCAGCGCAGTCGACGCGCTCAACGCTGGCGTCCGGAAGGTGCACTTCGTCGACGGTCGTTTGCCGCACGCGTTGCTGTTGGAAATCTTCACCCACGGCGGCATCGGCACCGAGGTGGTGAGATGATCCGGAGTGCGGAGATGAACGAATTTCTAATCACGCGCCGGGAAGTGGCGGAGGGCCTTCGTATCTATGGTGCGCAGAATCCTTTGTTCCGGTTGCTTTCCATGGCCGCGACCGGAATTTTCGCAGCATTGGCGGGGTGGAATACTTTTTCTCAATCGAGCGCCGCGACCTTGATCGTCGGAGATCATGACCTTTCGTCGTGGGCGACCGTTCTTCTTCGATTCGCTATTTTCACAGCATCGTTCCTCCTTTTTTGGGGAGTTGGCCGGTTGATGGGCGGACAAATTGTCGCGCGCTGGGTCGAGCGCTACTGCGCAAATTGGGAGCGCCAAACCGGCGGCAGGATGCCGGTAAAGGTTACCGAGAGCGGCATCGAATTAGGCTCTGATTCCCGCATGATTCGAATCGGTAAAGAAGAGGTGAGCCGAACCTTCGGTGATGGCCGGATTACAGTATTGGTTACGAAGAAGCCCGCCCGACTCGTGATGCTGAAAGGCGATTGGAGTAGATGGGTGAACGATTACCGCCGGAATTTGCCGTAGCGCAGGAACTCCATCGTCTGCGCGATGGCTTCGCGGTTTCGCATGAGGAACGGATGCGTGACCGGCAGAATCAAATGATCCGCCATGCCGTCGAGTTTGGTTCGCTCGACGGAAACCTTGCCGTCGTCTGGACCCTCGATCATCAGGCTGTTGATCCAGTTGATCGAACGATTGCCCGCGAGAACACCGGCTTGAAAACGCACCGGGCCTAGACGGTTCGGCGCGGAACTTTGGCTCGTGCTCAATTCTTTGCCCGCCGGGCCGTTGATCCACGAAAACAAACGCCAGTCGCCCAAACGATCGACGACTTCACTGCCGCCGTTGGGCGGGCCGAGCATCACGACGCGACCGATCGGGGCTTCCGGATGATTCGTCGCGTATTGCCGGATCATGATGCCGCCGAGCGAGTGCGCGACGAAATGAACCCGCGTGGCACCATTCGCCCGGCATTCCGCCATGACCGGCGAGAGAACGGATTCGCTCAGTTCCTCCACGTTTTGTTCGCGGGAGGAATAGCCGACGTTTCGGACGGTAAAACCCTCCCGTTCCAACGCGCGCTGCATCGGTCGCATGCTCCGCTCGGTGCGGCAGAGGCCGTGGAGCAGCACCACCGGTTCGTCAGCCGGGAGTTGGGCGACGAGCACGGAGGAAACGGCGAGGGTGCGGAACATTGGGAAAAAGTTAGGGCAACTGGAGCCAGGCGTCGATGCCGCCTTCGACATTCGTCACGTCCTGAAAACCGGCGTCGAGCAAGGCGCGCACCGCTCTGGCCGATCGGCCGCCCATTTTGCAGTGCACCAGGATTTCGCGGTTGCGTGGAAGCGTCGGCAACACGTCCTGTAACGTCCCGAGCGGCACGAGGTGGCTGCCTTCGATGCGGGCGACGTCGAACTCATGCGGCTCGCGGACGTCGAGCAGGATGCCTTCGAAGCCGGAGTCGAGACGTTGCTTCAGTTCGGCGGCGGTGATGGTGGGAATGTCGGATTTCACGGTGCAGGCGATGGAGCCGAGAGTTTCGGGATTGTGGATGGAATGGATCGACGGCGAATCGCCGCAAAGTTTGCACGACGGATCGCGTCGTAAAGTGAGCGTGCGGAACGAACTCCGCAGCGCGTCGTAGCAGGTGAGTTTGCCCAACGGGATTTCGCCGAGGCCGAGCAGCAGCTTGATCGTTTCCATCGCCTGCAACGATCCGACGATGCCGGGCAAAACGCCGAGCACGCCCGCTTCGTCGCACGACGGCACCGAACCGGCGGCGGGAAGAGCGGGCAAGAGGCAACGGTAGCACGGTCCGCCGAGATGCGGGGCGAAGACGGTGCACTGGCCGTCGAAGCGGAAAATCGAGGCGTAGACGTTCGGTTTTTTCAGGAAGAAGCAGACGTCGTTGGAAAGGAAGCGGGTGGGGAAGTTGTCGGAGCCATCGACGATCACATCGTAAGCCGCGGCGAGCGCTTCGGCGTTGTCCGGCGTGAAACGCGTGCGGTGCAGGTCGAGTTGGACGTTCGGCGCCAATTCCCGCAAGCGGGCGGCGGCGCTATCGAGCTTCGATTTGCCCACCCACGATTCGCCGTGAACGATCTGGCGTTGCAGGTTCGAGCGATCGACCACATCCGGGTCGACCAAGCCGATGCGGCCCACGCCGGCGGCGGCGAGGTAAAGCGCGGCGGGCGAGCCGAGACCGCCGGTGCCGATCATCAGGACGGACGCGCCTTTCAAACGTCGCTGGCCTTCTTCGCCCACGCCCGGAATGAGCAGGTGGCGCGAGTAGCGGGCAAGATCGTCGGGGGTCAGCGGCGGCAACATCGTGGGCGACCTTGGCGCATGCGCCCTGCGTCGTCCAATGCGGAACACTAGCAGAATTTCCCATGCCGGTTTGACGATTTCGTGGCATGGTTCGGGTATGGCTGAAGTGCTATCGACGTTTGTTTTACAGCCCGGGGATCCCGCCCCGGCTTTCCAATTGCCCGATACCGAAGGGCGCGTGCGGAGTCTCGACGACACCAAGGGACCGAATGGCCTGCTGGTGGTGTTCGCCTGCAACCACTGTCCTTACGTCATTCATCTCGCCGATGCGCTGGGAGATTTCGCCCGGGAAATCGCCACTCAAGGGGTGAACACGGTGGCGATCATGCCCAACGATTTCGCAAAATACCCGGAGGACGCGCCGGAATTGATGGAGCCGTTCGCCTCGGCTCATGCGTGGGATTTCCCCTATTTACTCGATGAAACCCAGCAGGTTGCGAAAAGCTATGCGGCCGCTTGTACGCCGGACTTTTTCCTGTTCGATCGCGATCTGAAACTCGCCTACGCCGGGCAATTCGACGACTCTCGCCCGCGCGGCAGCCTGCAACCGCACGGTGGTGACCTCGGCGAAGCCGTGCGTCGTATGCTGGCCGGCGAGGCTCCGCTGCCGCGGCCTTATCCAAGCAGCGGCTGCAACATCAAGTGGAAGGAAGGCAACGAACCGGCGTGGTTTTCGAAGCCGTAAGCGGAGGGTTTTCTGACAGGAAGGACACGAAGCGATGGTTTCGTGTCCTTTCGTGTTTTTGGGTGGTTCTTTGCTTCAAGACCGCGCTGACAATCGCTAAACTGTCGGCGTCATGGACGCGTTGATCCACCATTTGGAGGAAGGCCAGGAGCTGTCGCCGCAAGAGGTCGAACTTGCCGCGGAGTTGCTGTTAGATGGCGCGTTTCCTGACGCGAAAAAGGCGGCGATTTTGGAGGGTCTATCGCGCAAGGGCGAAACGCCGCGGGAGATCGCGGGATTCGTCGAAGCGTTCCTGCGCCATGCGGTCGATCCCCGTGTAGGATTGGCGGTGCCCGCTGGGCCGACGCTCGATGTCTGTGGCACGGGTGGCGATAAACTCGATTTGTTCAACGTTTCCACCACCGCCATGTTCGTCGCCGCGGCGGGTGGGGCAGTCGTGATGAAGCACGGCAATCGAGGCATCACTTCGAAAAGCGGTGGTGCGGACGTGCTGGAAGCGCTGGGCGTGCGAATCGATTTGCCGCCGGAAGGGTTCCGCCGCTGCCTGGAAGAAGCGGGGATCGGTTTCCTCTTCGCGCCGCGATACCATCCGGCGTTCAAAGCGGTGATTGGCGTCCGCAAAATGCTCGCCGAGCGCGGCGTGCGGACGATTTTTAACCTGATTGGCCCGTTGCTCAATCCCGCCAAGCCGCAATGCCAGCTCACTGGCGTGTTCGAGCGCGAGTGGTGCCCGGTGTTCGCGGAAATCCTGCAACGCCTCGGCCGCGAAAGCGCGTGGGTCGTGCACGGGACGACGGGTGACGGTCGGTCGGTCGACGAAGTCAGCCTGATGGGTTCGACCCGGATTTGCAAAGCGGGCGCTTATCAGGATCTGGAGGATGAGGAAATCCGGCCGCGGGATTTCGGCCTGAGGCATGCGGAAGTCGAAGAGCTTCAAGGTGGCGACGCGAAACAGAACGCCGAAATTTTGGAAGCGATCCTGTCCGGTCGAGAAGCTGGTCCGAAGCGCGACATGGTTTTGCTCAACGCCGGTGCGGCGCTCGCCTGCTGCGGGTTGGCCGATACCTTGAATGCCGGACTCGATTTGGCCCGCGAGGCGATTGATGGCGGTGGGGCGTTGGATCGCCTGCGGCGACTGCAAAAGGTCTGCGCGACGTTCGAGGGTTGATCTTCCCACCACGAAATTCACGAAAAACACCAAAGTCCGGTTTTGTGCCTTGGGGCTTTTCGTGGTTTCCGTTCTCGACGTTCAAAACCGGCTTTTCCAATTTAGGTCATGACCGAATCGTCTGCCTTGTTGATGAACAGCCTGTTGGGGGCGATCGCGATTCTTCTATTGCTCGGCCTGTGGATCGGTGCGCGAGCGGTTTCTCGTCTCGGTCGCATCGAAAAGTTGTTGGGCGAAGGCCGGAAGACGGGCGGATCGACCACCGAAACTGCTGCTGTTGAGGCCGAAATTGCGCCCGATTCGTCCGATAGCGCCTTCGCGCGCTTCCTGGAGGAACGCCCGGACTGCCGGAATTTGTCCAAATCGGAACAAGCCAGCGCCTACCGGAAGTGGCGTAAACAACAGGGTCTCAACTGGGTATCGCGTTAGGCGACTGCCTCTAGCAGCGAGGAAGAGATCCTCCGCAGAATTTGCGGAAGTTTTTCCGCTTTTTGGCATTGCCACCTTTTTTGGTCGTATCCATGCTCCGCGCCGCTCCGAGGCCTACCCCGCGAGTTCTCCTTTGTTGCTTGTGAAAAATTTCACAAGCATAACGCCGACCCTTTGCAACGACCCGCGCTCCCATGGCAAATTTCTTCCCTCGCTGGACGAACCTGCTTCCGTTCAAGATCGCGATTTGCGCCGGCAGCGTCGCAATCGGTATCGCGGTGGCGTTGGCGTATTACGCGACGCCCAAGACGTTGACTGTCGGCTACCAGCCGTCGCAGCCGATTCCTTTCTCCCACAAGATTCACGTGGACCAGCTCGGCCTCGATTGCCGTTACTGCCACTCGTTCGTGGAAGTTTCGGGTCATTCCAACGTGCCGACCGGCAACACTTGCTGGAACTGCCACCAACACGTGCAGAAGGACAGCCCGAAGCTGGCTCCGTTGCATCGTGAGATGGATCCAAGCTACCCGGGTTACGACGGCAAGCCGATCCAATGGGCGCGCGTCCACAAGCTGCCGGACTACGTGTATTTCAACCACTCCGCCCACGTGAACCGCGGCATTTCCTGCCAGAGCTGCCACGGCCGGGTCGACCAAATGGAAGTGGTTTACCAAGCGGAATCGCACTCCATGGGCTGGTGCCTCGATTGCCACCGCGCGCCGGAGCAGAAGCTTCGCCCGCTGGAAGAAGTCTTCAATCTCAAGTACGACGCCAAGGACTACGTGAAAGCTCACGGCCAGGCACTCGGCGTCAAGACCACCGAAGAGCTCGGTCTCAAGCTCAAGGAGCAATGGCAGGTCAATCCGAAGACCGGCTGCGCCACCTGCCACCACTGATCCCTTTTCACCCGCTTTTCCGCACGCCGACATGAGCAAGCGCATCTTGCAACACCCTGAAGTGCCCGCTGGCGAAACGACCGTTTCGTGGGGCAGCTTGGGCCAGCTTGAAGACACTCCCGCCTTCCGCAAGTGGCTGGAGCGCGAGTTCCCCCAGGGAGCCGCTGAAATGACCGGGGAAGGGGACATGGAAACGTCCCGTCGCTCGTTCCTGAAGCTGATGGGCGCTTCGACCGCCCTTGCCGGCTTCGGCATGGCCGCTTGCCGCCGCCCGGAAAGCTACATCGTTCCCTACGCCCAGGCACCTGAATGGGTGATTCCGGGCAAGGCCCTCTATTACGCTTCGGCGATGCCGCGTTCCGGTGGCGCCACGCCGCTGGTGGTGACGACGTTCGAAGGCCGTCCGACCAAGGTCGCGCCGAACACCCTGCATCCGGATGGCGATGGCACGGACGCGTTCGCCCAGGCTTCGGTGCTCGATCTCTACTCGCCGTCGCGCTCTCGCGGTTTCCTCAAGGCCGGTCAAAAGGCCAGCCGCGCGGATTTCGAAGCGGCTCTCGCGGTCATCGCCAAGGATCCTTCCGCGAAAATCGGCTTCGTGTTCGGAGCAGACGATTGCCCGACCCGCACGCGCCTTTCCCAGAAGTTAAAGGCGAAGTTCGCCGGTGCGAAATTCTATCAGTATGAAGCGCTTGCGCCGGAATCCGTCGTGGGTGACGGCATTTCGCTCGTGCCTGATTTCAGCAAGGCCGACCGCATCCTTTCCCTCGATTGCGATTTTGTCGGCGTCGATGCCGTCTATCCGACCGCCGCGTTTTCCGAGCGTCGCAAGCCGGAAGGCAAGGACTACCGCGGTAAGGCGGACGCGTCGAAAATGAACCGCCTTTACATGGTGGAAGGCGCCTACTCGCTGACCGGCGGGATGGCCGACCACCGTTTGCGCGTCGCGCCGAGCCAAGTGGCCGCCGTCGCTGCGCAAATCGCCGGCACACTCGGAGTGGGCGGTTCGACTTCCGCGATCTCCGATCCGAAGCAGACCGAGTGGATCATCCGCATGGTGGAAGACCTCAAGGAGAACGCCGGCAAGTCCGTCGTGCTCGCCGGTCCTCGCCAGCCTGCCGTGGTGCATCAGCTCGCGCTGGCGATCAACAACGTGCTGGGCAACATCGGCGCGGGCAAACCGCTCCGTGCCTACACGACCGGCAACACCGGCCTCGGCACGCTGGCTTCGCTCGCCAAGGATCTCGATGGCGGCGCAGTCGACACCGTGATTTTCCTCACCCCGTCGAACCCGGTGTTCGACGCTCCGGCGGACCTCAATTTCTCCGCTTCGCTCAAAAAGGCGAAGACCACGATCCATCTCGGTCTGCGCACCGATGCCACCGCGCACGCTGCCGGTTGGCACGTTCCGGCCGCGCATTACCTTGAGCAGTGGTCGGACGCTCGTAGCGCCAATGGCGTTTACACGATCGTCCAACCGATGATCCTGCCGCTCTATCCGGATTGCGTGTCCGAGCTGGAACTGCTGCTCGCGCTGCTGTCCGACGACGGCAAGCTCCTTAACGGCGAAGGCCCGAAGGACGACAAAGGCAAGGCCGGTCCGGCCCTCGCTTACACCGCGGTTCGCGAAACGGCGGGCGCCTTGGGTGGATCGGGCGATGCGTCTTGGAAGAAGCTTTTGCGCGATGGTTTCCTCGGTGGCACGCAATACGAAGCGGGAACCCCGCGTTCCGCTGCGGCTGCCTTCACCAAAGTGGAGGCGCCGACCGCTCAGTCGCTCGAAATCGTTTTCGCGACCGACGCCTCGGTTTACGACGGCCGCTGGGTCGACAACGGCTGGCTGCAGGAAGTTCCGGACCCGGTTTCCAAGCTTTCCTGGGACAACGCCGCGCTCATCGCGCCGAAGACCGCCAAGGAACTCGGCATTTACGACGAGATTCTCGAACTTGAAACGGCCCGCGCGTCGGTTCATCCGGACGGCGAAAGCGGCAACCGCAAGGCACCGCTCATTAAAGTCACCGTCAACGGCCAGTCGGTCGAAGTCCCGGTGCTGGTCGCGTTCGGCCAAGCTGAAAACGTCATCGTTCTCCCGGTCGGTTACGGCCAAGGCTGCGACAAGGAAGACGAACTGAAGCGCGACACCGCAGCCGCCGGTCACGTCGGCCTCGTGGGTGTCAACCGCGGCTTCAACGTCTATCCGCTCCGCACGGCGGCGACCTCCTATTTCGCCGCTGGCGGCAAGGTCGAGAAGACCGGCAAGCGCTACTCGCTCGCCGTCGGCCAGGAGCACGCCGCGATGTATGGTCGCGCGCTCGCTCGCGAAGTTTCGACCCAGACCGACGAAGAGAAGGGCGATTTCGCCACTCAGATCGCTGGCGTCGCCAAACAGAGCGGCGACAGCCACGCGCCGCCGAACATTCCGCTCTACAAGCCGGAAAGCAAAAAGGGCCAGTCGCTCCTCACCGACCCGCTTCATCAGTGGGAAATGGCGATCGACCTTTCCTCCTGCTCCGGTTGCAATGCCTGCGTCATCGCCTGCCAGGCGGAAAACAACATCCCGATCGTCGGCAAGCGCCAGCTCGCCATGGGTCGCGAGATGCACTGGATCCGCATGGACCGCTACTTCGCGGTCGATAAGGAAAACGATTTCGACCCGGACAGCCCGGAACTCGTTCCGCAGCCGGTCGCTTGCGTGCAGTGCGAAAACGCTCCGTGCGAGACCGTTTGCCCGGTCAACGCCACCGTTCACACCGAGGACGGTCTCAACGCGATGGCCTATAACCGTTGCATCGGCACCCGCTACTGCGCGAACAACTGCCCGTATAAGGCACGTCGTTTCAACTACTTCGACTACAACAAGCGCAACCCGCTGGTCGCCCACAACCTTTACCGTGGTCCGTTCGGCGAGAAGCAAGTCGGTGAAGCTCCGCACCTCCAGCGCAACCCGAACGTCACCGTCCGCATGCGCGGTGTGATGGAAAAGTGCACCTACTGCGTGCAGCGCCTGAAGGACTCCGTGATTCGTCAGAAGCGCGGTCAAAAGCAGGAAACGCTCGTCGCCGGCAAGCCGTCGCCAGAAGTGGCGCTCGCGCCGACCTCACTCCGCATCCCGGTCGACTCGGTCAAGGTTGCTTGCCAGGAAGCCTGCGCCTCCGGTGCCATCACCTTCGGCAACAAGCTGGACGGCGACAAGGCGCTCGTCCGCCGCGCCAAGGAAAGCCAGCGCAACTACGACCTGCTTCACTACATCGGCACCTTCCCACGCACGAGCTACCTCGCCCGCGTGAAGAACCCGAATCCGAAGATGCCCGATGCCAAGTTCATCGGCAAGGCCACCATCCACATGGCCTGATCCCGCACCCTCACCTTTCACGATTCCGATCATGGCCCACGCCACCCACACCGCCCCCGAGACCCGCCAGGGACCGAAGCTCCCGGTGCTCGAGCGCGAAAAGCTCATCCTCAACAACCGGTCCTATCACTGGATCACCGACCGGATTTGCGGCGTGCTTGAAAACAAGCAGCCCGCCATCTGGTGGATGCTGTTCGTGCCTTCCGCGCTCATCGCGCTGATCGGCGTGGTTGGCGGTCTGTCGATCCTGGTTTCCACCGGCGTCGGCGTGTGGGGCATGACCAACACGGTGTTCTGGGGTTGGGACATCACCAACTTCGTGTTCTGGATCGGTATCGGTCACGCCGGCACTCTGATTTCGGCGATTCTATTCCTAACGCGACAGAATTGGCGAACGTCGATCAACCGTGCTGCGGAAGCGATGACGATCTTCGCGGTGTGTTGTGCCGGCATTTTCCCGGCCTTCCACGTCGGCCGCGTCTGGTTCGCCTGGTTCCTCGCTCCGATTCCGAACGCCAACGCGGTGTGGCAGAACTTCAAGTCGCCGCTGCTGTGGGACGTGTTCGCGGTTTCGACCTACTTCACGATCTCATTGATCTTCTGGTATCTCGGCATGGTGCCGGACCTCGCGACCATCCGCGACCGCTGCAAGCCTGGCTTGCGCAAGCTCCTCTACGGGATCTTCGCCATGGGTTGGCGCGGCGGTAACCGCCAGTGGAGCCACTACGAAATGGCCTACCTCCTGTTGGCCGCGCTTTCGACCCCGCTCGTGCTTTCCGTGCACTCGGTCGTGTCCTTCGACTTCGCGACCTCGATCGTTCCCGGCTGGCACACCACGATTTTCCCGCCCTACTTCGTCGCGGGCGCCATCTTCGGTGGCTTCGCGATGGTGCTCACCATCATGATCCCGGCCCGTTTCGTCTACGGCCTGCAGGACATGATCACGATGAAGCACATCGACAACATGGCGAAGATCATCCTGCTGACCGGCACGATCGTCGGTTACGCCTACCTGATGGAGCTCTTCGTGGCGTTCTACTCGGGCGCTCAATACGAAGCGGCCGCTTTCAAATACCGCCTCGTCGGCCCTTACTGGTGGGCTTACGTCGCGATGATGTCCTGCAACGTTCTTTCCCCGCAGGTCTTCTGGTTCAAGTGGTGCCGCGAAAACCTCTGGGTGGTGATGGCCGTCTGCATGTGCGTCAACGTCGGCATGTGGTTCGAGCGCTTCGTCATCATCTGCACCACCCTGGCCCGTATGTTCCTGCCGGGTGACTGGGGTTACTACCGCGCCAGCCCGGTGGAAATCATGCTCTTCGTCGGCACGATCGGCATGTTCCTCGCCCTCTTCCTTCTCTTCCTGCGCTTCCTGCCCTGCATCAACATTGCGGAAGTGAAATGGACTCTGCCTGAGGCGGATCCGCATCACGACGACCATCACGACCACCCGGATCACGGCGTGGCGAAAGAAGCCGCCTATCAGCGCGAGCTGACCCACAAGGCCTAACGAATCCCGATTTTCTAAGCACGTGAGCACGACCCGCAAACGCGTCTACGGCTACCTCGCCGAGTTCAAGAGCGCCTCCGCCCTTTACAAGGCGGCCGAGAAGGTGCGCGACGCCGGATTCCGCCGGTGGGATTGTTATTCGCCCTATCCGATTCACGGCCTCGACAAGGCCATGGGCATGAAGCGCTCGATCCTGCCCTGGTTCGTGTTCTTCGGTGGCATGACCGGCACGGCCACCGCCTTTGTTCTCGCCACCCTGACCCAGACCAACGTCTGGGACTTCATGCCATGGCTGGAAAAAGCGGCGGAAACCTACCCGACCGTGGTGCAAGGCAAGCCGACCAACATCTTCACGGTGCCGGCGTTCTTTCCGATCATGTTCGAGCTGACGATTCTGTTCTCGGGCTTCACGGTGCTCTTCGGCGTGCTCGCGCTGATGAAACTGCCGCGCTTGAACCACCCGTTGTTCGCCAGCAAGCAGTTCCACCGCGCCACCGACGATGGCTTCTTCATCGCCCTCGAAGCGCGTGACTCGAAGTTCAGCCCGGATGGCACCCGCTCGTTCCTCCAGGAGATCGGCGGCGCCAATATCGAACTCGTCGAAGAAGAGGACTGAGAAGCCCTTCAAATTTCAGATTTCAAATTTCCAATCCGCGTTCCCAGCATGCGCTACTTTTTCCTCGTTTACGCGATTATCGCCGTGCTCGTTGTCGGGCTCTTCGGTGTTCGTGGTCAGAAGTCTTCCGAACGTCCGATCCGGATTTTCCCGGACATGGATGAGCAGGATAAACTGAAAGCCCAGAAGCCCGACGATTTCTTCGCCGACGGCCAAGGCTCCCGTAAGCCGGTCGCCGAAACCCATCCTCGCGGTTTCAACGAAGAAGGCAAAACCGTCATCGGCGGTATCCCCGAGCAGGAATTCGGTGGTGGCACCGGCTATTACTTTACCGGTCACGTGGGTGACTACTACGGCGCAGGCATGCCGGAAGAGGCTGGCCTGACGACGGAAAACGCATCCGCGTTCCTGCGTCGCGGCGAAGAACGCTACGGCATCTACTGCGCCCCTTGCCACGGCAAGTCGGGCGACGGCCAGGGCATCACCGGCCAATTCGGTGTTCCCGGCATCGCCAACCTCCTGACTCTGAAGGCTGAAGCCTATCCGGACGGCCGCATGTTCGAGGTGATTTCCAAGGGCAAGGGCAACATGGGCGCTTACGGCTCGAATGTTCCAGTCCGCGACCGCTGGGCGATCATTGCCTACGTCCGCGCCCTGCAAACCGCCAAGGAAGCTCCTTACGAGGCGGTCAAAGCCTCCTTCGACGCCGCGAAAGCCGCCGGCCAAGTGAAGTAACCTCTTTTCTCTCCCGACTGAAATGTCCCATCACGTCACTTCCGCCGACATCCCCGTCAACGGCGAGCACCTCGATCCCGCGAAGGTTTCGACGCTCAAGCTGATCTCGCTCATCGTGGCGGTACTCGGCTCGGCCGTCAGCGTTTGGCTGTTGTTCTTCGCGCCGGAAAAACTTCAGGGCAATTACGCCTATTCCTGGATTTTCGGCCTGTATTTCTTCCTGACGCTCGCCATCGGCGGCTGCTTCTGGACGCTGTTGCACAACGTTTCGAACTCCGGTTGGGGCACCTCCGTCCGCCGCATTTTCGAAAACCTCGGTGCGGTGTTTCCGTGGATGGCGATTTTCGCCCTGCCGCTGCTTTTCCCCCAGGTCCAGCGCTACCTCTTCGAGTGGATGAACCTCCATCGCGAAGCTCACGGCGACGTGAAGGAGCACCTGCACCACACCAACCACCTGCTGTACAACAAGTATTTCTACATGAACATCCCGTTCTGGTACGGGCGGTTCGTCTTCTACTTCGTTGGCCTCGGTGCGGTGATCATTGGTTTGCGGAAGCTTTCCACGTCGCAGGATACCGATCCGAATCCGACGACTCGCCGCCTTTTCCGCGCGCGTTTCCACTCGACCTACACGCTGATCATCTTCGCGCTGACGATTACCTTCACCGGCTTCGACTGGCTGATGGGTCAGGACTACACCTGGTTCTCCACCATGTGGGGCGTCTACCTCTTCGCCGGTGCCGCGCTCAACTCGATGGCGGTCATCATCCTCACCGCCGCTTGGCTGAAGAATAAAGGCTACCTCCAGCATGTCGTCACCGAGGAGCACTTCCACATCAAAGGTAAGCTGCTGTTCGCCTTCACCATTTTCTGGGCCTACGTGTCCTTCTCCCAGTTCTTCCTGATCTGGTACGCCAACATCACCGAAGAAACGAAGTACTTCCTGATCCGCAACACCGGCGGTTGGAACACCGGCATGCTCTTCCTGGTGTTCGGTCACTTCGTCGTGCCGTTCGTCATCCTGCTCCAATCGCGCTTCAAACGGAACTGGAACATCCTCTCGATCATCGCCGTCTACACCTTGGTGATGCACGTGCTCGACCACTACCTCATCACCATTCCTGAGCGCGGGATTTCCCTGGGCAACATCAACCGCGAGGTCTTCGGCGAGATCCAGCCGGTGATTTCGGGTGCCTTCTGGGGTGACATCCTCGCCTTCGTGACCATCGGTGCTGGTTTCCTCTTCTTCTACCTCCGCGCCCTCGGCCAGCACGCCCTCTATCCGCACCGCGACCCGCGCATCCTCGAGTCCGCCAACGTCTCGAACTGATTCCGCCCGCCCTTGCGATCGAATTCCGAGTTTCCTCCGAACATGTCCCAAGACAATCCGCTTGCCCGCTTCTCCGCCTTCTTCTGGGGAGTCGTCACGTTTATCCTCTTCGCCGGTATCATCGGCGTGATGTGGGCCGTGACCCAGTTGAACAAGGACGAAAAGCCTTCCTCGCTTGAGGAAAACGCCGCGGTGAAACGCTACGAAGCCCGCTCGAAGGTGGATGCCGCCCAGGACGCCGCGTTCCAATACAAGGAAGTCGAAGCGGGCAAAAAGGTCCAGGTGCCGCCGCACGACGTTTTCGAATACGTCGGCAAACAACTTGCCGCGACCAAGGCCGCAGCCGTCGAGAAGAGCGAGCAGATCGTGGCCGGATCGCCCACCGCGAAAAAACTCGCCGAAGCTCCGCCTGCTGTCGATTACGCTGCTGTGAATGCGATGGGTCCGAAGGCCGATGCGCCGATCGATCCCACGGTCATGGAAAAGGGTAAGGCGCAGTACATGATGTGCGCCGCCTGCCACGGTCAAAACGGCGAAGGCGGCCCGGCTGGCCCGCCTCATGCAGGCGCGGAATGGATCAACGGCCCGGTTTCCAATCTCATCCTGATCCAACTTCGCGGTTTGCAGGGTCCGATCACCGTCAAAGGCCAGCCGTTCGCCGGTGCGCCGATCATGGCGCCGATGGCTTTCCAAACCGACGAGCAGATCGCCAATGTTCTGACCTACGTGCGCAACAGCTTCGGCAACAAGGGTTCCGCCGTGTCGCCCGAGCAGGTCAAAGCCCTCCGCGGCGAAGTCGGCAAGCCGATGTTGAAGGCCGAAGAACTGATCAAGCCCTGAACCCGCCGTCGCGAACTCCTCTCCCTTTTCCGAGATGTCCCAACAGCTTTCCCAGAGTCCGGACCAAGATACGATTCTCCGTGCGTCGATCGACCGTTCGCTGCGCCACCCGGTGATGTTCTTCTTCACCAGCGGGGCTGCCTGGCTCGCGGTGTCGATCGTGCTCGGCCTGATTTCCTCGGCCAAACTGCACAGCCCGAATTTCCTGTCGTGCAGCGAATGGCTGACCTATGGCCGGGTGTTCCCTGCGCACATCAATGCGCTGGTTTACGGCTGGGGCGCGCAAGCGGCCTTTGGTGCGACGATCTGGCTGATGGCCCGTCTGTCTCGCAAGGAATGCCGCTCGGCCGGCACGATCTTGGCCGCCGGTCACGTTTGGAACTTTGGCGTGACCCTTGGCATCCTCGGGATTCTCGGCGGTCACAGCACCGGCATGCCTTGGATGGAGTTTCCCCGCTTCGTTTGGCCGGTTCTGTTTTTCTCCTACACCGCGATCGCGATCTGGTCGTTGATCCAATTCCGCCTGATTCCCGGTCGCCATACCTTCGTGTCGCAGTGGTTCCTGTCCGCGGCGATGATCTGGTTCCCGTGGATTTTCCTCACCGCCAACGTGATCCTGCATTGGATGCCGGGCAATCCGGTGATGGCTGCGGGAATCAACGCCTGGTATAAATCCGCGCTGCTGTTGTTGTTCTTCGCTCCGGTCGGTATCGGCACCGCCTATTACCTCGTGCCGAAAGTTTCCGGCATTCCGGTGCAAAGCTACTCGCTGGCGAAACTCGGCTTCTGGGGCCTTGCCATCATCGCTCCTTGGGCAGGCATGCAGAAACTGACGGGAGCGCCGATTCCTTACTGGCTGCCCTATGCGGGTGCCGCCGCCACCGTTCTCTTCGCGATTCCGGCCTTTGCCGTCGCCGCGAACCTACTGAGCACGGCGTTCAAAGCGGGTGCCGAAACCATCACGCATAGCCCGACGCTCCGTTTCACCATCGCGGGCACGGTCGGCCTGGTGCTCTTCGGTCTGGCGTGCGTGTTCCTGAACTTGCCCGACAGCTCGTTGCCCCTCACACAGTTCAGCCTCTCCGGTTACGGCTTCGAATTGCTGGGCCTCTACGCCTTCTTCAGTTTCGTGATGTTCGGCGCGATTTACTTCATCGTGCCTCGCATCACCCGCCGCGAATGGTTGGCCAAGGGCCTGATCACCAGCCACTTTTTCCTTTCGATCTACGGCGTCACGGCCATCGCCCTCGTCGCCTTGTTCGGCGGCTTCCAGCAAGGCATCGGTCAGGAGCAATTCGCGCTTTCCTGGGATAATGCGGCCGCCCGCACTTATCCCTACGCGATCTTCATGACGGCCGCGTGGTGCCTCATCCTGTTCTCGAACATTTTCTTCTTCTTCCACCTGGCTCTGATGTGGCTTCGTCTCGGCCGCCGCTCGTCCCACCCGACCTTGCTGGATGCCGGTCACCACGACAGCCCGCACGGACCTGAAGGCGATATCGACAACGCCGGCCCGCTTCATTCCCACTGAGGAATTTCCGATTTCAACTTTGGGATCCCACCTTTTCTTTCCATGACCTTCCGCACGTTCATTCTCGGCCTGCTCGCCAGCTTCGGCTTTGCCTGGCTGTCCGTGGTTGTCGTCCCGTTTTTCAAAATGCGCAACCTTCAGCCGCTGGTCTTCAAGGAAGACGTCGACGGCAAGGATGGCATTTACCACCCCAAGCGCGCGGGCCGTGTGGCCAACGGCGCGGAGGTTTATGCGCAGCAGGGTTGCTACAACTGCCACACTCAGCTCGTGCGTCCGACCTACGCCGGCAATGATTTGTTCCGCGCCGATTGGGGCGGTCAAAAGGACGCGGGCGAGCGTGGCGATACCCGCCGCGAGACCAACGCGTTCGACTTCGGCGGCGAGAAGTTCGCCCAGATCGGCGTGATGCGCCAAGGCCCTGACCTTTCCAACTTGGGCTTGCGTGTCGAAACCTCCTACGCCAAGGACGCCCACACCACGCCGGAAGGCTGGCTCTACGGCCACTTGTATCGTCCGCGCCACGAGCTTTCCCGCATCAAGTCGAATTGCCCGCCGCAACCCTTCCTCTTCGTGAAAAAGCAGGTCACCGGCAATCGTTCGCTCGACGCGCTGCCGTTCGAATCGCCTGAAGGCACCGAGATCGTGCCGACCGACGAGGCGAAGGCTCTGGTTTCCTACCTGCTCTCGCTCAAGAAGGATGACGCGGTGCCAGCGTCCATCAACTTTGCCCCGGCGAAGAAGAAATAAGGCAGAGTTCTCTCCCGCTTACGACATGTCCGAACCATCCAAGAAGCCCGATCTCGAGGACTCGATCAACGTCTCCGAGGCGCATGAACGGCTCGTCCGCCAATCCGCGGCCGCGGCCCGCGAGCATTCCCTTGGCGAAAACGCCAGCCAGCCGGTGGCGCTGTGGATTTTCATTCCCTTGATCGTGGTCGGAATCATCGCCGGCCTCGTGTTCGGCAGTGGCAGCGGTTACTTCAAATACGGCTCGACGTTCCGCGAAGGTTACGTCCGTGGCAAAGCCCCCGGCGAAGGTGATAGCGGTCCTCAGCCGAAGCCTGCGCTTGCCGCATATTCGGCGAAAGGTGCCAAAATTTATTCGTCCAAGTGCAACGGTTGCCACGGCGCCGACGCCAAGGGCGATGGTGCCAATTATCCGTCCCTCGTCGGTTCGGCTTGGGTGACTGGCGAAACCGAGCGTTTGGCCATGATCATCCTCAACGGTTTGCACGGTCCGACGAGCACCGGCAAAGTCTTCAGCGCGGCGGGCATGCCGGCTCAAGGCGGCGGCATGACGCCGGAAGACCTCGCCGGCCTTTTGACCTACCTCCGCAACAACCTCGGCAACTCGACCGGCGACATCGTCACCGCTGAGATGGCCAAAGCGGCCTTCGACATTTCCGGCAAGCGCAAGAACGCCGGCAAGCAAGTCGATGCCGACGAGCTCAAGGCCGAGCACACTAAGAATCTCCCGGGCGAAAAACTCGACCCGGCCACCCTCGTTCTTCCCGGCAATCTCGCTCCGGCGCCTGCCAAGTAAGGAAACCACGACCATTTCGCCTCACGCATGAGCGCTCACGCCCACACTGCAGATCACGCCCATCATGACGATCACCATCATGAGCCGGGTTTCCTGAGGAAGTACCTCTTCTCGACCGATCACAAGATGATCGGCATCCAATACGGCCTGACGGCCATGGCCTTCCTTCTTTTCGGGTTTTACCTGATGATGGTCATGCGCTGGAGCATCGCCTATCCGCACCAGCCGCTGCCGGAGTGGATGAGCTGGTTGTTCACCGACAACTGGAAGGCCCGCTGGCTTCAGGACGGCAAGGTGACAGGGGAGACCTACAACATGTTCGGTGCCATGCACGGCACGATCATGGTGTTCCTCGGTGTCGTGCCCCTCGGCTTCGGTGCTTTCGGCAACTACGTCACGCCTCTGCAAATCGGCGCGCCCGACATGGCGTTCCCGAAGCTGAACATGCTCAGCTACTGGATCTACCTCGCCGGTGGCTTGGTGATGTGCGCTTCCTTCTTCATGGAATCCGGCGCGGCGAAGTCCGGCTGGACGAACTATTCGCCGCTCGCGGGTTTCGCCGACGGGCAGATCGTCAACCAATGGCTTGCCGGTCAAACCCAGTGGCTCGTCGGATTGGTGCTTCTGATCACCTCCTCGCTGCTCGGTTCGGTCAACTTCATTACCACCATCATCAACCTGCGCGCCCGTGGCATGACCTGGATGCGTCTGCCCTTCTTCGTCTGGGCGATGTTGGTGACCGGTTTCCTCCTTCTCCTGGCGTTCCCGCCACTTGAAGCGGCAGGCATCATGCAGTTGATGGACCGCGTGACTCATTCGTCGTTCTTCATGCCGAGCGGTCTCTACACGAAGGCGGAAGGCCTCGCGAACCTCTCTGGCGGTGGTTCTCCGCTGTTGTTCCAGCACTTGTTCTGGTTCCTCGGTCACCCGGAAGTTTACGTTCTTCTGCTTCCGGCCATCGCCTGCGTCGCGGAAATCATTCCTTGCTACACCCGCAAGCCGCTTTGGGGCTACAAGTCGATGGTCTTCGGCGTGTTGGTCCTCGGTTTCCTGTCCTTCGTCGTGTGGGCGCACCACATGTATCTGACGGGCATGGGCGCGGCGGTTTCGACCTGGTTCCAAACCACCACCGTCATGATCTCGGTCCCGTCGGTGATCCTTCTCACCGCGCTGATCATCTCGCTGTGGGGCGGTTCGATCCGCTTCCAGCCGGCGATGATGTGGGCTTGCGCCTTCCTGCCGATGTTCGGTATCGGCGGCCTGACCGGCTTGCCGCTCGCCTTCAACCTGGCGGACCTGCACCTTCACGACACCTACTACGTCATCGGTCACTTCCACTACGTCGTGGCACCCGGCATCCTCTTCGGTCTCTTCGCCGGGGTCTACCACTGGTATCCGAAGATCACGGGCCGCTACATGAGCCGCAAGCTTTCCCACCTGCACTTCTGGCCGAGCCTGGTGTGCATGAACCTGATCTTCTTCCCGATGCTGGTGCAAGGCATGGCCGGTTTCCATCGCCGCTGGTATAACGGCGGTGACGCCTACCTCGCGAAAGCAGCGGATAGTGTGAACGTTTACGGCAAGACCGTCTTGGAATACATCGATCTCAACATCGTGATGTCGGTCGCCGCATGGGCGATGGCGGCCGCGCAGATCCCCTTCATCCTGAACCTGTTCGGTTCCAAGTTCTTCGGTCGCAAGGTCGAGAGCGATAACCCGTGGAACGCGACCACGCTGGAGTGGGCGACCCCGACGCCTCCGGGCCACGGCAACTTCGAGTTCGAGCCGGCCATTTACCGCGGTCCGTACGAATACAGCCGCCCCGACCACGACGAAGACTTCCTTCCGCAGTGGGTTGAACCGAAGCGCCACGACGCTCAACCGGCCAAGCGCTCCTCCCATCACTGATCCCGATCCCTAGGAACCCGGATAACGCTCTAAAGAACTTTCGTTCCATGGAAATCCCCTTCGTCGTCACGCCCCGCAAGGACACCGGCCTCACCAACTCGAAGATCGCCATCTGGCTATTCCTCGCGTCGGAAGTCATGCTCTTCGGCGGCTTCTTTTCCGCCTATGTTTACCTCCGCGTCGGATCGTCCGATCCGGTCGGCGGTTATCCTTGGCCGGAACGCGCGCTGCCGATCCTGCCCGGCTTGATCAACACGTTCATCCTGATCGCCTCGTCCGTCACGGTGGTGTTCGCCTGGGCCGCGTTGAAATTGCGCCAGTGGGGCAAGTTCCAGGCATTCATGGGCTTCACCGTCCTTTGCGCCTTCGTCTTCCTCGGCCTGAAGGGCATCGAGTATAACGTCAAGTTCCACCACCAGGCGCTCCGCACCGTGGATGGCGCAGTGATCGAAGGTCACCTCGGCTACGAGAAAAAGGAAGGCGTCGACCCGCACGCCGAAGCCAAGGAAGAGGACTTTGTTCTCAACCATCACGGCAAGAAGGTCGAAGAAAACCGGATCAACGTTCAAGCGACCGGCCTGACCTTCAGCACCGTCCGTTTCCATAAAGACTGGGTGGAAGAGATCCTTTCCGAAGCGAAGCAGCATCAGTCGAAGATCACCCTGGCTTCCAATCTTGAGCTTGTGCTTGAGCCGGGTGGCGAAAAGAAACCCGTTCTACCAGCTGGCACCGAACTTTCGACCGAAGTTCTCGCCAAGGTCGCCGACCTCCATCTGAAAGCTCGTGCCAACAACGCTGATGTTCGCACGGAAGCCCTGCGCAATGCTTGGAAGGTTGCCCACGCGACCTACCCGAGCAAGCGCGACTGGGAAATCTCCGAGAAGGTGGCGATCGATCCGAAAGAATTGGAAGGCAAACTCCTGACCGAAGCGTCCAGCCTCACCTTCAAGGTCGATCCTCCGGTGAAGCTTACCTTCGCTCCGCGCGATGTGAAGGCGGGTCCAGCTCAGAGCCGTCTGCGGGATGACACGGTGATCGACGGCACGCTGCTCGAAAGCCCCATGGTTTTCCACGCGGTGGACGCCCTCGACTTCCGCCATCTGGCGATGAAGGCCATCAACAAAGGACTCGATCCGATGGCTGAAGTGGAGAAATCCTGGGTGCTCGCCAACAGCCCGCAACTCCGCGAAATCTGGGAGTGGCACAAAGGCGAGATCGCCAAGCTCGAAGAGCGCCTGAAGCAGGATTACGAAATGAAGGGCAAGGCGAAGCGCGAGCCCACCTTCACCGAGCGTTATCGCGTGGAGTGGAAGGATTTCGCCGCCAAGGCGGAAAACAAGCCCCGCACCGAGCGTGAAGGCGTGATCAAGTTCAAGGAGCAGTTCATGGGGCCGAACTATGACGCTCGTGCCGCTGCCCATACCTTCCCGCATCTTGAAGTGCCACGCGATCAGATCGCCTTCGATTCGAAATTCACTCCGGCTTGGAATCCCTTCTACGCGATCTATTTCACGATCACCGGCTTGCACGGTTTGCACGTGATTGGTGGTGCGCTGGTCCTGGGTTACTATTTGTTCCGCGGCAAGAAAATGTATCTCAGCAATCCCGAGTGGCTCGCCAACCGGGTGGAAGTCGGCGGCCTGTTCTGGCACTTCGTCGACCTCGTCTGGATCTTCCTTTTCCCGCTCCTCTACCTCATGTGAGCCGTTTGCGGACTCTCATTCACTGATTTAGCACACGACTCTTTCCCGCCATGGCCGATTCCCCTGACGAAATCCGGAAGAAAACGAAAACCTACCTCGCGGTGGGAGCTGTCCTGTTTGCCGGCACTCTTTTGACGGTTGGGGTGGCCTCGCTGGAGGCTCTCGACATCGGTGGTCACGGATTCGATTCCGCCGACTGCATTTTGGGCCTTCTCATCGCCTCGATCAAAGCCTCGCTGGTTGCCGCGATCTTCATGCACTTGAATCACGAAAAGAAGGCGATCTACTGGATCTTCTTTGGCTCGTTCATCTTCGTGTTTTTCCTCGCCTGGCTCTTGAAGCTGGCTCACGACAGCCCGCTCCACGATCAGTTCTTCTATCGCTGATTCTTTAGAATCAGCCGGTTCTGAAACTTAATCCGCTCTTCACTCCCATGACTCTCCGAGGCTTTCATATCGTGTTCGTCACGTTTTGCGCACTGCTGTTCGGGTTTCTGACGGCGTGGGCGTTCCTGATCGCGCCCGAACGTTCGCCGTTGGCGCTCACGCTCGGTTCGATCGGCATCGCAGGCCTGGTGGCGACGCCTTTTTACGGCGTCTACTTCTACCGCAAGGCCAAGAAGCTCGTGCTCTGAGTTTCGAAACTTCAATCCCTTCCACCATTTTCCGATGAACCTTCTCGCGTGCTCTACCTGTCAGGTCAATATGGCCGTTGGCGGCGGTGACGCCGCAGGTTGGTCGATCTTCTTCCTCCTTGTCGTCATCCTGGCGATGTTGGGTGGGGTGATTTGGGCGATGGTGCGTGTGATGCGCCGCGAGGCCGCCTGCCTCGACCCCGAACTGAGCGACGACTACCCCGGTCGCCCTAACTGATTTTTCCCCGCACTTCGATTTTTCCCCGCATGAGTCCTTCGAAATTCCTCGGCATCCCGGACGTCTATTCCGATCACGGTGGACAAGTAGACCACCTCATCGATGTGGTGCACTGGTTCATGATCGCCCTTTTCGTGGGCTGGAGCCTGTTCTTTCTGTTCTGCTTGTTCCGTTTCTGGCACCAGCGTCACCCGAAGGCGTCGTACGAAGGCGTGCGCAACCACATTTCGACCCATATCGAAATTGGCGTGATCATCGTCGAAGCCGTGCTGCTTCTTGGCTTTGCCTTCCCGCTGTGGGCGGATCGCGTGGACAACTTCGAGTTCGTCCAAAAGAATAATCCGGTGCGCGTTCGCGTGGTGGGTTGGCAGTTCGGCTGGACCTACCATTACCCGGGCGCCGACGGCAAATTCGGCCGCGTCGACGCCACCTTGATCTCCGGCACCAACGAACTCGGCATCGATTACAACGATCCGAACGCCCATGATGACTTCACCAGCCCGATCCTGAAGTTGCCTCTGCTGCGTCCGGCCGTCCTGAACGTCGGTTCGAAGGACGTCATTCACAACTACTCGATCATCCCGATGCGCATCCAGCAGGACGCCATCCCGGGTAAGGAAATTCCGATGTGGTTCACGCCGGTCAAGCCGCTCGAAACCTATGTCGTCTGCGGTCAGCTCTGCGGCGAAGGCCACGGCAACATGGTCGGCACGATGGAAGTGGTGGCGGAGAAGGAGTTCGACGACTGGTTCAAGGGCCAGACCGAATCGGCTCTCAAGGCTCACCAGAAGTGAGTTGCTGAAATTTCAACCAAGCCCGTGGGTGTCATCGCCCACGGGCTTTTTGTTTTGCGGCATCGCCTTTCCGGAAAAAGAAACCGATCTTCGGGAGGGTATGGGAATTGGCGAAATCGATCGTGAAGACTTCCGCAATCTTTTGGCGGAAATCGCTCGCGCCCGCATGCCATTCGGGAAATTCGGTATGCGGGAATATCCGCCCGCCGGGGTCCCGGTGATGGATTTGCCGATTGAATACCTCGTGTGGTTCAAAGAACGCGGATTTCCCAAAGGACGTTTAGGCGAGTTGATGGCGGTCGTTTGCGAAGTGAAGGAAGTGGGCTTCGACAAGGTCTTCGATCCGCTACGCGCCGCGAACGGCGGGCGCTTCAAGCTGCGCCCGTCGCCCCGGAAACGATTCGACTTCGAATGATCTCAACGAAGCCGCATCTTCCTCAACCGGAGCGCGTTGGTGATCACGGAAACGGACGACAGCGACATCGCCGCACCGGCGATCATCGGGTTGAGCAAGTGGCCGGTGAGAGGGTAGAGCACGCCGGCGGCGAGGGGAATGCCTGCGGCGTTGTAGAAGAACGCGAAGAAGAGGTTTTGGCGGATGTTGCGCATGACCGCCTTGCTCGCGGTGATCGCGTGGGCCACGCCACGCAGATCGCCTTTCACGAGGGTGAGATGGGCGCTTTCGATGGCGACGTCGGTGCCGGTGCCCATGGCGATACCCAGATCGGCTTCCGCTAAAGCAGGTGCGTCGTTGATGCCATCGCCCGCCATGGCGACGCGTCGACCGTTCGCTTTGAGTTCGCGGATGAGACGGATTTTGTCTTCGGGCGAAAGGCCCGCGTGGATTTCGTCGATCTTCAACGGCTCCGCCACGGCGCGGGCGGTCGTTTCCTGATCGCCGGTGGCCATGATCAGGCGAATGCCCAAGCCGTGCAGCGTTTCGATCGCGGCGGGCGTGCTGTCTTTGACCGCATCGGAAACGGCGAACAAAGCGACGGCTTCGTTGCCCTTCGCCAGCCAGACGGATGTTTTCGCTTCGCGTTGGTGGCGCTCGTTCGTGGTTACGAGAGTCGCGGGAGACTGAACGCTGAGGGACTGGAGAAACGCGTGGCTGCCGAGATGCCAAGGCGCTCCTCCGATGGTCGCGGAAACTCCACTGCCGACCGTCGCTTCAAAGTTTTCCAACGCGGGCGAATCGCTGCCGCGTTCGGCCGCGAAGGCGACGATCGCACGGGCGAGGGGATGTTCGCTGTGGCGTTCGAGTGCGTTCGCCGCGGCGAGTGCTTCGGCTTTTTCAGCGCCGCTCGTTTCGAAATCGGTCACCGACGGTTTGCCCGCGGTGAGCGTGCCGGTTTTATCCATCACCAGCGTGTCGATTTTTCCCGTGGTCTCGATCGCTTCGGCGTCTTTGATCAGGATGCCTGACTGAGCCGCGCGGCCGACGCCCACCATGATCGACACCGGCGTGGCGAGCCCGAGCGCGCAGGGGCAGGCGATGATTAGAACCGACACCGCATTCACCAAACCGAGAGCGAAGGCAGGCTGAGGCCCCCACACGGCCCACGCGATGAAGGTGAGAATGGCTGCGACCAATACCGCGGGGACGAACCAAGCGGCGACCCGGTCGGCGGTCTTTTGGATCGGCGCGCGACTGCGTTGCGCTTCGGCGACGAGCCGGACGATCTGGGAAAGCATCGTGTCCGCGCCGACTTTACGGGCCTCCATGACGAATGAACCCGTTTGGTTGATCGTCGCGCCGACCACTGGATCGCCTGCTTGTTTTCGAACGGGTAACGGTTCGCCCGTCAGCATCGATTCGTCGAGGGTGCTGCCGCCTTCGAGGATGATGCCATCGACGGGAATCTTTTCGCCCGGTCGGACGCGCAGGCGATCGCCCGGCTGCAAGGTTTCGATGCCGACTTCTTCTATCGTGCCGTCGGGCTTCAAACGGGTGGCGGATTTCGCCGCGAGGCCGATCAATGCCTGAATCGCCTGGCCGGTGCGTCGCCGGGCTTTCGCTTCGAGCAACTGACCTAGATTCACCAACGCGGTGATCATGGCGGCGGCTTCGAAATAGAGCGGCACTTCGCCGTGATGGCGAAACGAAGCGGGAAACAACCCGGGAGAAAGCACCGCGATCGCGCTGTAGACGTAGGCGGCCCCCACGCCCATCGCGATGAGCGTGAACATGTTCAGGTTCCACCCACGCAGCGAGCGCGCGCCTTTGACGAAGAAGCCGCTGCCGGTTCCAAACACCACGACGGTCGCCAAAGCAAATTCCACCCAGCGGGAAATGGAGCGGGGAAACCATCCTTCGACTGGAAGGCCGAGCATCGGCCCCATCGCGATCACCAGAACGGGAACGGACAGCGCAAGACCGAGCCAGAATTTCCACGAAAGCTGGCGGATCTCCGCATTCGCGTGCGAGTCGTCGACCGGACCGAGGCCCGGCACTTGTTCGAGCGGCATCCCGCATTTCGGGCAATCGCCCGGGCCGTCGGACACGACTTCCGGATGCATCGGGCAGGTGAATTGACCCGGTTTGGCCGCGCTTTTCGAGGGGTCGAGCGGCGCATGGGAATGACCGCAGCAGCTTGGCTTCGGCGGTTCCGGCTTGGGTGAATGGCAGCAGCTCATGGCATTAAGCGAGTCGGCGTTTGTAGAGGGCGATCATTTCCTCCAGGCGGCGTTCGAGTTGGCCCGGTTCGGCGGCGGCTTCGGTCACGCAATGACGCACGTGGTCCTCGACCAACTTTGCTTCGAGGCCGCGCAGGGCGGAGTGAACCGCGCTCAACGTGTGGAGAATTTCCGGGCAGTCCCGGTTTTCCTCGATCATCCGGCCGACGCCTTGAAGCTGGCCAATGATCTTATTGAGCCGGCCGCGCAACGGGGCGACTTGGTGGCAATCGCGATTCATGAATATACCCATAGGGGGTATGGGTAAAATCGCAAATGAAAGTTTTCGCCCGTGGATTTGGAGCAAAAGAAGGCTCCGAGCCTTACTTCGAATGCTGCAGCGCCTCGCTGACGGCGGGGAAAATCTGCTTTTTCCGGCTCACCACGCCGGGGGCGTCGAAGAGCGTGCAATCGGTCCGGGCGAACGGAAGTTTTTCCAAAATGTCGGAATCCCCCGCCGCCAGGATCACGCTGTGGTGGCGGGAAACATCCGTCACGGCGAGCACGGCGAGGTCGTAGCCATGGCTGGCGACGAGTTCGCGCAGGGCGGTTTCGATTTCCTGCCGTCGCGGCCGGAAGCCGTGCAGCCCGCGTTCCTCGACTTGGGAGATGCTCACTTTGCGACCATCTTCCGAGAATTCCTTGCGGTCGGCGTTCAGAATTTCGGCAGGGGTCCCCGTCGCGATCAGCGAACCGACGGCGAAAAACTCCTCGGTGAACTTTTCCGCGTTGATGTGGGCGATGCCGCTGAGCCAGCGGAGCATTTCATGATCGAGCTCGGTGGTGGTCGGCCCGGTCAGACAAAGGGTGTCGGAAATGATCCCCGCGCAGAGACACATCGCGATGCCTCGTTCGGGTTCCAGGCCGCGGTGGACGAACTTTCGCGCGACCAAGGTGCAGGTCGACCCGACCGGTTCGTTCAGGTAACGGATCGGTTCGCGGGAAACCAAGTCGCCGGCGAGGCGGTGGTGGTCGATGACTTCGAAAATCTCGGCTTCTTCGACTCCGTTGACCGCTTGCGCGTATTCATTGTGGTCGACCAGCGCGAGTTTGATGCGCGGCGGATCGAGCAGGTCGGATTTCGAAATTACCCCCAGCATCGTGCCGTCCCGAGGATCGTCGACCGGGAATAGATCCTGATCGGCGGGAACGAGGCGTTTGCGCAGGCGGGAAACCGGCTCGTGTGCACCGACGGTGATGAACTTGTCCTCCATCGCGTGGCGCACCGTGCGGGAGCAACGGATGAGCGTAGAGCAGCTTGCCGTGTCGTGATGGCTGCGAAGTACGATCACGCCTTTTTTTGCTGCCAATTGCACCAGAGAAGGATCGATCGGATAATCGCCGGTCACGAGCAGCGCGCGCGCACCGTGGTCGATGGCGTAGCGTTGGACGATTGGACGATCGCCGCAAATGACCAGAAACCGGCCGATGGCGCCTTCCTTAGCGGCGGCTTTGAGCCGCGACTCGACTGAATCTTGCGAGGACGCGCCAACGAGAAGGATCAGATCTTCCTCGATATCGGACGGCGGCAGCTGTGCGCCGAGTGACTCGGCACCGAGGGATTCGGCGATTTTCGCCAGCGAGGCGTGCACCGTGCGGACGGCAAGGCCTTCGGTTTCCGTGGGCAAAAGCAGCTCCAGGAGATCCAGGTAGCGCAGGATGCCTTTGACGTGGCCGCTTTCGCTGACGACCGGGACGCAGCGCACGCCGCTGGCGAGCATCCGGCGGTAAGCGGTGAGGAAAGTATCGCCGAGGCTCGCTTGGACCACTTCTCGGCGGCAGATCATCGACGCGGTGGCGCGGACATCGGTGACCAACTCCGGTGTTTCCACGCCGGCCTTCTGCAACACCCAGGCCGTGCGCTGGGAAACTTCGCCGCAGCGCGCCGGGATCGCGGCCTCTTCCCCCGTGGCGCGGAGCAGCGCGGCATGGCCAATGGCGGAGCAGATGGCGTCGGTATCCGGGTTTTTATGGCCGATGACGTAGAAGGGAAGACGGGGCATGGAAACGGGTTCTAACTTGGAGGCCCGGAGCGAAGACGCAAGACTGGAAGACGTAAGACGAGAAGGCTGAAGAGAAGAAGACCGCTGAAAAGGAATCACTCTCCGGCTTGGCGTCCTTACATCCGTTCCGGGCACTTGATGCCAAGTAGGCCGAGTCCGGTGGACAGCACGCGCGAAGTCAGCTCGCAAAGCGCAAGGCGGCTGGAACGTGTGGCTTCTTCGGCTTTCAGCACCGGACAGGCTTCGAAGAACGAGTGGAATGCGCGGGCGAGCTCCAACAGGTAGTTCGCGAGAAGGTTCGGGCGATGATCTTCGATCACGGTCGGCAGCACTTCGGCGAAGCGAGCAAGCAAGCGGGCAAGGTGGATTTCGGCGTCTTCGTTCAGCAGGATTTCAGCCGATTTGGCGTCGAACGGCGCGTCGAGCTTGCGGAAGATCGAGCGAATGCGGACGTGGCTGTATTGTAGGTAGGGCGCGGTGTCGCCTTGCAGGGCGAGCATGCGATCCCAGGAGAATACATAGTCGGTGAGGCGGTGCTGCGAGAGTTCGGCGAATTTCACCGCGCCGATGCCGACGGTTTCCGCGACCTGAGCGGCTTCTTCGGCGGGCAGGTCGGGATTTTTCTCGGCGATCGTCTTGGCCGCGCGCTCGACCGCTTCGTTGAGCACGTCGATGAGCTGAACGTTGTCGCCCGAGCGAGTTTTCATCAGCTTGCGGTCCTCGCCGAGGATCGAGCCGAAGGCGATGTGACGGCAGTCGGCGGTCATGCCCCAGCGCGCGGCCGCGTCGAAGATCTGACGGAAATGCAGGGTCTGCGGGACGCCGACGACGTACCAGATTTGATCGGCGTTCCACTCGTTGACGCGGTATTCGAGCGTCGCGAGGTCAGTGGTCGCGTAGAGGAAGCCGCCGTCGGCCTTGCGGATGATCGCCGGGTTGTCAGTCCAACCGTCTTCCTTGTGAACGCGGAAGGGATCCTGTTCGTCGGGAAGTTTGCCGGAGGCGAAAATACACGCCGCACCATCGCTGATGCGGGCGAGACCTTTTTCGAGAAATTCGTCGACGAGGCCGGGCAGGCGGTCGTTGTAAAAACTTTCGCCGAGCCAGTGATCGAACGACACGTCGAGGCGGTCGTAGATCTTCTGCAAACCGCGTTTCGAAACGTCGATGCACTGCTGCCAGATGGCAAGGTTCTCGGCGTCGCCGGCCTGCAGTTTCACCAGCTCGGCTTTGCAGGTTTCGAGCACCGCCGGATCGGCCTTGGTGGCGGCGTTGACCTCGCGATAAATGCGAAGCAATTCGGGGATAGGATCGGCTTCGAGCGCGGCGGAATCGAGGAGCGTTTTCCAACCGTGGAGAATCATGCCGAATTGCGTGCCCCAGTCGCCGATGTGGTTGTCGGTGACGACCTTGAAGCCGAGGAAACGGGCGATGCGGGAAAGCGAGTCGCCAAGGATGGTCGAGCGGATGTGGCCGACGTGCATCGGCTTGGCCACGTTCGGCGCGGAGAAATCGACGACGACCGTGCGGCCTTGGCCGACGTCCGGGACGCCGAGTTTCGCATCGCCCAGCAACGCGGTCGCTTTGGCGGCGAAGGCTTCCGGCAGGATGCGGAAATTGAGGAAACCCGGGCCGGCGATATCGGCGGTGGCAAGGCCGGTGAGATCGATTTTTTCCAGAATCTCGGTGGCCAGGGCACGTGGGTTGGTTTTCCGCTGCTTCGCCAGCACCATGGCGGTGTTCGACTGGTAATCGCCGAAGCGCAGGTCGGTGGCTGCGGTGACGGGAGCGGCGGCGGGCTCGCCCAGCACGGCGGTGACGGCGGCGGCGAGGCGGGATTCGAGGTCCTGCTGGAAAGTCATGGCGGTGGGACGCGCGGGCAGTCAGTTGCCTGGCGCGCCCGCACGGGACGATTTTGGATCGAGAATGGCAAGAATCTCCTCGCTCGAAGCCGCCTCGCTGATGCGGCGACGGATTTCGCTGTTGGTGAACATTTTGGCGATCGCCGCCAGTGTCTGGAGATGCAGGTGGTAGTCGCGGCGAGGGACGATGAAGAGAATCACGTGGTGGACCGGGGCGCCGTCGAGCGCCTCGAAGTCGATGCCCGTCTGCGAGCGACCGAAAACGGCGACGACTTGGTCGAGATCGTCGGAGAACGCGTGCGGAATCGCGACGCCGCCGCCGATGCCAGTGCTGACCAGTTCCTCGCGGACTTTGAGCGAAGTGAGCACTTCGTCGCGCAGGGCGGGGGGCAGTTTTCCGATCGTGATGAGGTGTTCGACGAGTTCGAGAATGGCTGACCAATGGTCTCCAGCCCGCAGATCGGGAAGGATTTGTTCAACGCTGACCAACTGACCCAGTTTCATGCAAAAACGACGGAGACACTTAAGGAGGAAGGGTGCGATTACCCGGCGTGCCAGATCATTGCAAGCGGATTCGACACGGCCCGGAGGGGGAGGGTTCCAATCAACCAAGAGGAGAAATCGTCCGGGCGGAAGCGTAAAAAATGATCTTCGTCGATTCTCCCCGGATCGCGTTCGATTGTGTCCTTGCGACTGAATGCGGACCTCTCGTAACGTGTGCGCCATGTTCCGCCCGTCCGTCCGTTTGCTCGTCCTGGCTTCCGCCTGCGCTTTGCTCACCCAGTGCGGGGAAACGATGGGCACGGGCAACATGGGCGGTCCGACGCCGGAGGCGCGCGCGGCGAAGATCGCGTCCGAACCGCGCGGCGATTTCTTTTACGGCCGCCGCTACTACGTTTATAAAACCCGCTTTTGGGGTTATCTGCGCAAGCCGGGCGAATCGTGGAGCCGGGCCAAACTGGTCGTCTTCAATGAATCGAAGAAAACCAATCCGGACCGTTTGCCCGAAGCGGGTCCTCCTGGGCAGCGCTATGCGTTCGATCAGAACTACGAATACCGGATCCGGGGCAATTACACCGGCCGGCAAGTTTACGAACCGAACAGCAATCAATTCCTGCCCGAGTTCATGTTGACCGGCTACGAGGTCGTGGATCGCCAGCCCGGCTGGTTGTTCCGTCCGGACGACCGCTATGATCCGATGCGGATCACGGTGGTGCCGCGGTGAGGAAGAATTTTCTTAGCCGCAAAAAGGAGCAAAAGGAAGAGGTGGCTGATCTCTTCACTATCCCTGCACCAAACGAAAGCGCCCCGGGAGTGACCGCGGGGCGCTTGGGAAAAGAGGCTGAGGCCGAGTTTCAGGAGTAGGAAGACTCTACGCGGCTGGCCACGTCGCGGTAGCCGTAGTCGACTTCGTAGATCTGCTTGAAGCACTCGAGCGCGGCGGCTTTGTCGCCCATCTCGTCGTGGATCGTGCCCTTTTCGTAGAGGACTTCCTTCTTAGTGTTGTCCATCGCGTGCAGGTCCGCGAGCGCGTCGCCCAGCTGCTTGATCGAAAGGTCGAACATGCCCTTCGCGCGGAAGGTGCGGCCAAGCAGGAGCAGCACCTTGGTGCGGATGTGCGGATTGCGGGTCGCCTGTTGGAGGTGGGGAATCGCCGCACTGTAATCGCCGACCGCGTAAAGCGCGTTGCCGAGGTCGAAACGGAGCTGCGGGTCGGTCGGGTTTTGTTCGACGCGCTTTTTCGCTTCCTCCACTTGCTCGGCACGGCGGGCGGTGCGGGATTGCTCGATCTGGGCTTGGAGTTCCGCGTTGTTCGGATCGGCGGCCAAGGCGGTTTCCAGATCTTTCATCTGCTGCTCGATCGCGCGGTCGTTCATGGTCATCGCCTTGTTGCTCAGGGCGACGTCGCCATTGCTGAGCGAATGTGCCCATGAGTAAAACGCCTGGGCGTTGGCCCAATCTTCGAGCTGTTCGTAGACGGCGGCGAGGTCCTTGACGGTGCCGAGGTGATTGGTGTCCTCGTTGTATTTGAGGATGAGCTTGTCGCGGCGCTCCTCAAGTTGGTCGCGGGTGAGGCCGGTGCGAGACGCCTTTTCCATTTCCTCGAACTGCGACTGGTCCTTCATCAGGCTGCGCATGTCGGCGTTCTCGTCCCACTTTTGCTTCTGCATCGAAGCGCGGGCGGTCGAATCCTTGGAGCCCTTGATCGCATCCGAGTCGTTAGGCGTGATTTTCAGGATGTCGTTGAACACCTCGGCGGCGAGAGCCGGGAGGTCGCGGGAAAGATAATGGGTCGCCAGCTTATGGAGCAGCTTGGTGGTTTCCGGCTGGCCTTTGCGGACGGTTTCAAGCGCGAACGCGGCGCTGTCCGGCAGGTCCATGCGCATGAACGTTTCGAAGAGCAAATCGTTGGCGTTCTCGTTGAACGGATCTTTTTCCAATTCCTTCTCGATGAGAGGGATCGTGCCGGCCGGATCTTTTTTCGATTGGCCTTGCAGCTTCATGACGCCCAAGCCGCCACCGCCGAAGAGGCCGCCTTTCTTTTTCGCGCCGCCGGCGAGCTGAATCTCGACTTTGCGCAGCAATTTACGCCCATCGAGGAACGCCGGATTATCCTTCAGCACGGCTTGAATAAGGCTGATGGCGTAGGTGTGGTTCTGGGTTTGAACGGCGCTGAGGGCTTTGAGCCAGAGGGCTTTCTGACCTTGTGGCAGCTCCTTCTCGGTAATTTCAGGCATGGCGTGCAGCGATGGGCTGGGTTTGCAAGCGGCTTCCGATGCTTCCGGGCCGCGCGGTGCTGGAAAATGGTTTGGATCGTTGGGATTGGCAAGCGCTCCGTTCGGTGAAGGGAACCGGTTTTTTGGGATTGCTGATGCTTTTCCAATTCGGCAACCTCCTTTCGCGGGCGCATTTGCGTTTCCGCCTACACGATACGTTATGCCACCACGTCCCCGCAAATTTTCCGGTTCCAGAGGTAAAGGCAGAGGCCGCGGTCGCGGCCCTATGGGCGGCCCCCGTCGCGGCGATAAGGAGGAAGAAGAAAAAGCGGTGGAAGTCGACGGCGAGATTTCCTCGGTGCTTGCCGGCACCATGTTCCGAGTCAAGCTGGCGAGCGGTCACGAAGTGCTCGCGCACATTTCCGGGAAAATGCGTAAGCGTTTCATCCGCTTGGTCGTCGGCGACAAGGTGAAGATGGAAATGTCCCCGTACGATCTTTCCAAGGCCCGCATCGTGTATCGCCTCGGCTGAGCGATTGGTAGCGAATTTCAAAAAGCGGCACGGGGATCCCGGCCGCTTTTTTGATGTCTAGGCGTCGGTTTCGGTGAAGGCTTCCGCCGATTCGGAATCGGGTGAAGGCGCGGAAACCGTGCGGCGTTCGACTTCGATATCGCCGAGCAAGTGGCTCTGGCGAATCACGAACTGGTTGAGCTTCATCAACTCCAGCACCGCGAGGAAAGTGACGATGACCTCGGCTTTGGTCGTGGCACCGTCGAAAAGGTGTTCGAAACGCAGCGCTTGGCCGGGGGAGAAGTGCGTGATGAGGAACTCGATCTTGTCCGCCACCGTGTAGCGGTCGTCGACGATGCTGCCGAAATCGTGAGCTTCCTCGAACCGCTTCAACACGTTCTGGAACGCCCGGATCAGGTCGAAGATCGAGACTTCGGCGAGCGGGGCGGGTTCTTCGACGGGCAATTCCGGGCGATCGGCTTGATGGGCGAAACAGTCTGCCTGTTCGATTTCGCGGAGCGAAAGGAAGCCGGCGGCGTCCTTGAATTTCTTATACTCGATGAGCTGGCGAATCAGCTCCCAGCGCGGATCGTCCTCTTCGGCGTCTTCTTCCGGCGGCTGCTCGGTTTTCGGCAAAAGCGTGCGGCTTTTGATATACATCAGGTTGGCCGCCATGACGACGAACTCGGCGGCGAGATCGATGTTCAGCAATTTGAACGTCCCGATGTAGTCGAGGTATTGGCGGGTGATCCGCTCCATGGAAATGGACTGAATGTCGACCTCGTCCTTTTTGATGAGGTAGAGCAGGAGGTCCAAGGGGCCCTCGAAAATCTCCAGCCGGACTTTGTAGTCATTCGCTTCCACGTGGGAGGTGGTAGGGAGCGGGCGTGCTTCGTGCGAGGGGAAATTTGCTCTGGCAAGGAGGGTCGCCGGTCGGGTAATGCTCCACGCCGCTCCCCCGCGTTTCCGTCACCATGGATCCCAGTAATCTTCAGGCTTTCAGCGAACGGTTGAATCAATGGATCGCCCAGCAGGGATTTTGGTTCCAGCTCCGGTATTCCATGTCCGCCGGCGGAGGGTTTGCGACCTTGGCCTATCACGCGATGCGGATCATGTTCCGTCTGTTTCTCGTGTTGTGCCTGGCCGCGGTGGGGTTCGGCTACTTCCTGGTCAAACGCGTGGAGAAGCCCGCGTTCAAAGCGCGGATGACGACGCAGTTGGCCCAACAAATCGGCGCGAGCGGAGCCCGAATCGATGGGTTCCGTCGGACGCAAGGGCAGCTCGACATTCGCCGCTTGGCCTGCCTCGGCAGCCCGGATGCGTTTTTCACTAAACTCGAGGCCTATAACGTGCGTTGCCGGATGGGGCTGCTGGACAGTTTTGCCGGCGTCTGGAAGGCGGGGCCGCTCGCCGCGCAAGAGTTGGTCATCGAAGTGAAAGCCGGAGCCGACGATCCGAATCTGGCGGCCCGCGCCGGGAAGGCGCTCTTCCGCGAATATCCTGCCTTCGCGTTTTCCTCACTCGAATCGGGAAATACCACGATCCGTTGGGGATATTCTCCCCGCACCTTCGGCAGCATCGAACACAGCCGCTTCAACGCGCAGCGAGTGGAGGGCGCCTGGCATTTCCAATTCCGTGGCGGCAAGTTCAGTCAAAATTGGCTGCAAGGCTTGGAGATCGAGGAGTTGAAAGCGGTGTGCGACGCCTCGGGGCTGCGAATCGAAAAGGGTGTGCTGCGTTCGGGCAAAGGAGCGGTGATTTTGGAAGGCGTGAGTGTCAGCGGTGGAGAACAGCCGGTGGTGAAAGGCCTCGTTCAAATGGAACGCGTGCCTTTGGAGTCATTGCTGCCCAAGCGTCTGCACGGCTTGATGGAGGGAACCATTTCGGGGAGTTTCCGAGTCGGAGGGTCGACCAATTCCAATGAAGGCATCACCTTTGCCGGGGAGGCGACTTTGGGCGAGGAGGACGCGATCGTTTTACGAGACCGCCTGTATTTGCTTCGCGCGCTTCAAGTCGTGGACGGGGGCGTCAATGGCTTCCGGAAGGTGCAGTTCAATGAAGGCTCCTTTTCCATCCGCACCGGAGCCGACAAACTCGAGCTCGAGCATGTGACGCTGAAGGCCGAAGAGGTGATGACGTTGGAAGGTGCGCTGCGAGTGCGTCCGCCCACTCAGGAGGAAGTCAACGCTGCCACGAATCTCCGCAATGCCGACGACTTGGCTCCGTTGTTCTCCAAAGAAGGGGTGGCGGAAGAGGCTGCGAAGGACGAAATGAGCATTCAGAAAGCGGCCGAAGCCGCCAAGCGGACAGCCAATCAGGCTTCGGAGGAAAACGAATTCTTCGAGAGCTTTCAGCTTTTGGATCGCGAGCGGGAGTTACAGCGCCGAATCGCCGAAGCGCAGCTAAAGTCCCTGCGCTACGATGGCGGCTTCCGAATCACCCTGCCCTCCAGCGCGTTCGTGCGCGCTCCCGAGCTGCGAGCCGCTTATCCGCCCGATGCGGCGACCGATCGGATTTCGCTCAACGTGCCGATCAAGGGCGACATCGACGAGCTCACGCTCAAGCAATCGCAGGAACTCTACGAGAAAGGCCGACGCGCGGAATAACCCGCGCACAGTGAGTCAGGCGGGCGAAAAGTCCGCCCGGGCAACCTCAGGCGACGGTCGCCAAACCGAGTGACGCGTAGATTTCGCGAGTCGCCCGGCTTTTGTTGAGCGTGTAGAAGTGGATGCCGTCCACTCCTGCGTCGAGCAATCCGGCGCATTGCTGGGCGGCATAGTGAATGCCGACGCGTTCGACCGACTCGGCATCGCCCTTCGAGCGATCGAGCGCCCGCAGCAGTTTCGCAGGGAAGCGTGCACCCGCGGCAAGCTCCGCCATGCGTCGCATGCCTTGGAGCGTGGCGACGGGCATGATGCCTGCGAGGATCGGCACGCGGATGCCGGCCAAATCGCAGCGGTCGCGGAAATCCAAGAAATCGTGGTTATCGAAAAATAGCTGCGTGCAGATGTAATCCGCGCCTTCGTCGACCTTCGCTTTGAGGTGTTCGAGTTCGAGCAAGCGGTTCGCGGTGGCCGGGTGACCTTCGGGGAAACCGGCAACGCCGATGCCGAAGCCGCGCGGGTCCGGGTGGCGGCCACTGGCATTGAATTCCCGGATGAAACGAACGAGATCGGCCGCGTGTTGGAAATCGCCTTGCGACCAATCGTAGTCGGGCCGGTTGCCGGGAGGATCTCCTCGCAGCGCGAGAATCGTTTCCACGCCCGCCGCCGCGTAGCGTTCCAGGATCGCTTCCACTTCGGCGCGGGTGTGGCCGACGCAGGTGAGGTGCGGCACCGGCGGGATGCCGGTGGTTTGTTTGATGCGAACGACCAACTCGTGGGTCAGTTCGCGGGTTCCGCCACCCGCGCCGTAGGTCACCGACACGAACGTCGGATCGAGCGGCTCAAGGTCGCGGATGGTTTGGTACAAATCTTCCGACGCGGTGGCCGTTTTCGGTGGGAAAAACTCGAACGAAAACGACGGCCGGCGGCTCGCAAGCAGATCACGGATGTGCATGGGAAGATTCGGAATTCGCGCGGCTGCGAAACTTCGTGAGCTTCGCGGAGTTTCACCCTCGGAATGCCCCGACCGCGGGGATAGAAAAACGCCGAACCGCCATGAAGACAATCCCCGTTTCACTGGTTCTTGCGAGCGCCTTTGTCACCGCTTTCGCGTTCGCAGCCCCGGAAACTCCTCCGAGACCATCCGCGCCGGATGGGGGGGGAGAACCCCGCGGTGGGCCGCGCGAAAGAAAATCGCCGGAGGATTTTTGGAAACGAGCGGATGCCAATGCGGACGGCGCGATTTCCCGGGAGGAGTTTTTCGCACTCGAGCGAATCGCTAAATTGCCGGAGGAGAAGCGCGCGAAGATTTTCGAACGCTTGGACAAAGATCAGAGCGGAAGTCTCTCGAAGGAAGAGCTGCAGGAAATGCGTCGCGGCCCTGGCCGACATGGTTTTCCCAAGTTGCAGGAATTGGACGCCGACCGCAGTGGGGGAGTGAATTTTGACGAATTCAAGGCTTCGACTTTTGTCCAAAAGCTTCCGCCGGAGGAGCAGGAGGGTTTGTTCAAGCGCCTCGATACCGATGGCGACGGACAGATTACCCCGAAAGATCGCCCGCCGCATCCACGCGGGGGGAAGGGATTATTAAAGCGCCTCGATTCGGATGGCGATGGTGCGGTCAGCTTTGAGGAATTCCAGAAGGCGCCCTTCATCGCCCGGCTTTCCGAAGACGAGAGGGAAAAGCGCTTTCAAGAACTGGATCGCAATGGCGACAAAAAACTCGGCGAGGACGAAATGCCTCAACCGCCGCCTCGTCCCAGGCCGCCGGAAGGCCCGCCCGCTCCAGCGGACCAACCGTGAGCGTTTAGAAGTTCACTTCGAACCAGATACCACCGTAAAGCCGCTCGGTTTCCGGATTGGCATCGAGGGGAATCGAGAGACCGACGAAGGGCGTCACGGAAATCCGTTTGCTGACGTTGTAGGTGAGCGAAACACGGCCGTAGAGGTCGTTCCAGCCGCTGCGGTCGTAATAATCGTCCAGCCAGCTGGTGCCGCCGAGCAGAGTGAGGAAGGCGTTGTCGCCAAGCGGCTTCGACCACTTCGTTTCCAGCCAGGCATAGGGAGTTCCCGGGCCAGTGTCCCAGGCCGCGCCGAAGGTCACGCCGAGGTCTTCGTTAACGTGCCAGCTAAACCAGGGCGAAAGGTCGATGCCGTCTTCGAGGATCGGGTGCTCGACCGAGCGGCCGGTTAAATCGAAGCCGGCTGAGAAACGAGGATCGTCATAGCGCACGCCGATGAAACCCGCGGCTTCATTGACATCGCCGTCGCCGCTTTCGGTGGCATACCAGCCGCCGCCGTTGACCGACCAGTGGTTGTTAAGCGCGACTTCCGTCTGGAACTGGAAGTCCATGACATCGTCACCGACTTTAAAACCGCGCCAAAGATATTCAGAGCGGTAGCCGGTGACGGCCTCGAAGCCGTAAGGAATTTCCTTATCGGTTTGCGCCGTCGCGGTTGAGGCGACGGCGAGTAGAAGGAGCGGGACCCGGTTCATGACGGACGCATGGTGCAGAGACCGTTAGGCCGGGTCAATCCCGCTCAGGAAAGGGCCTTGGCGGGAGGCGAAACTTGTTCCGCTTCGGCGTGACCGACCTTGCCTTTGCCGCGATTCGCCCACCAGAGGACGATCGGGGAGGCGACGAAGATCGACGAGTAAGTGCCGATGAAAATGCCGATCAAAATCACGATGGAGAAGTCGCGCAAAGACGAGCCGCCGAGGACCGCCAGCGAGAGCACACACACCAACGTGGCGGTGGATGTCAGCACCGTGCGGGAAAGCGTCGCGTTGATCGCCTCGTTCATGACTTCCTGGAGCGTGTGGCCACCGCGGCGAAGCTGCAGGCTTTCGCGGATACGGTCGAAGATGATGATGGTATCGTTGATCGAGTAACCCGCGATGGTCAGGATCGCGCCAACGTGGATGAGCGAAAGTTCACGGCCGAACAGGACGATGAAGCCGGCGGAAATCAAGCAGTCGTGAAGCAACGCGATGAAGGCGCCGACCGCGAACGAGAATTCGAACCGGGCGGAAACGTAGATGAAAATGCCGACCAAGCCGAGTGCCAGCGCGAGCAGCGAGGTGAAAAAGAAATCGCCGCCGACTAGGCTGGAGACTTCTTGTTTATTGGCGCTGATCTTGTAACCGCCTTGGGGATTTTGCTCCGCCAAGATCGGGAAGCTTTCGCGAAGTTTGGCTTCGATGCTGACCGCATCGCGCGAATCGCAGCGGACGCTGAGCAATTGACCGCTGGTCGGATTGCTCTCGCCTTGGACGAAGGCGGCTTTGTTCAGCGACAAGCTGTCGACCTGCTTCTGGGCGTCGGCAGCGGAAACCTCGGTGGCTTTACCGATGAGGAACTCAAGGCGAGTGCCGCCGGTGAAGTCGATGCCGAGCGAGCGCTCCTGTTTCACGAAGAAAGCGCCGACCGCGACGATCGAAAGGCCGAGCGAGATCAGCAGGCAAACGGCGCGCTTGCCGAGGAAGTCGTAGTTCTTCGAAGAGATCAGGTTGAGGAACGTGAGGTTCTTCAGAATGCCCAGATCGGTGCCCCAGCGGAACAACACGCGGGTCGCCAGGATCGCGGAGAACATCGAGCAAAGAATGCCGATGGTCAGGGTGACGGCGAAACCTTTCACCGTGCTGCTGCCGAGCCAGAACAGGATGACAGCGGTGATCAGCGAGGTGAGGTTCGAGTCGAAAATCGCGCTGAAGGCTTTGTCATAGGAAGCGGAAAGGGCAACCTTGAGGGATTTGCCCGCGGCCAGTTCTTCGCGCAATCGCTCGTTGATCAGCACGTTCGCGTCCACCGCGACCCCGATGGTCAGGATGATGCCCGCGATGCCGGGGAGCGAGAAGGTGAAACCGAACATCGCCATCACGCCAAAGAGCATCAGGCAGTTGAGCAAGAGGCCGACGAGGGCGACGAGGCCAGCGGTGCGGTAATAGACCAGCACAAAGACGAAGGTGAGGGCCAAGCCCAGAATACCCGCCCAGACGCCTTGCTGGACAATCGCTGCGCCCAGCAGCGGGGAAACCGTGCGCTCATCCTCCACGACCAGCGGGTTTTCCAGCGGGTTCATCAACGCGTTGGCGAGGTTTTGGGCTTCGCTGGGTTTGTCCAAACCGTCGATCTGGAACTGGCTGCCGAGCGGAACTTGTTTCACCACCGGGGCGCTGAGGACTTCGCCATCGAGCACGATCGCGATGCGGTCACGGCCGGCTTCCATCTTCTCGGTAAGGGCGATCATTTTGTCGCCGCCCTTGCTGTTGAGTTCGATCGAAACGGCGTCGGCCTGCTGCTGCGACGGGTAAGCGTGTTTGACGTCGGAACCCCCAAGGGCCACGCGACGGCTCAGCAGGATCGGGTGACTGGATTCGTTGTTTTGCTCGTCTTTGCTCTTGAGTTGGAAGGCTTTGTAGCCCGGCTCGAACGCTTCGCCATCGGCGACCTGTTGAGCGAGCGTCTTACCGCCTGCTGCGCGTTCATCGGTCTGCTTGTGCACCTGGCGCAGTTCCAAATGCGCGACCTTTTCCAGAATCGTGCGGATGCGCTTGGATTCTTCCGGATCGACGCCCGGCATTTGCACGATGATGCGGTCGTCTCCCTGGCGGGCGATCAACGGTTCGGTCGTGCCCATGCCATTCAGGCGTTGCTCGATCACCTTGATCGCCTGATCGACCTGCTGATGGCTTACCGCTTCCTTCGTGCCGTCTTCCGCCGTGCGGGACTGGACGCGAAGCACGAAGGACGAGCCGCCGACGATGTCGATGCCGCCCTTAAGCCGTTCTTTTGGCGGAAAAACCGAGACGAAGCAGAGTGCGGTGATTCCGACGAGCAGCGCGGTGCCGACGTTGCGTTTCCGCCGTTCGATATCGGTCGCGAAGTACCAGAAGAACAAGATCACCAAGATGACGCCGATGGCGAACAAGGTGAGGGGAGTCTCGTAAAAGGCGGCGGCGAGCATGGGGCGGGGCAACATGGCGTTGAAAGACGCGGGTGAGCGCGCAGGGCGCGGAAGTGCGCAGAAAAGCGCGGGAAATTCGGAGAAAAACGGGCGATTACTTCGCGGACTCGCCGGAGTCTTTTTTCACGACGGTGACGATGGCGCCCTTGTCGAACTCCAGCATCACGCCTTCGGCGACTTTGACCGTGACCGTGCGCTCCTTGATGTGGTGCACCAGCCCGTGAATGCCGGCGGTGGTGATGACGCGGTCGCCTGCTTGGAGGGCGTTGATGCGCGCTTGCTGTTCCTTGCGCTGGCGTTGCTGCGGACGGATCAGCAGGAAATAAAACATCACGAACAGGATGCCCATCATGAGCATCGGGTTGCCCAGAAGACCGCCCGGAGCGCCTTGACCCTGGCCTTGGGCTGGAGCGGGAGTTTGAGCGAAGAACGTGAGGAAGGCGGTAAAAACAGTCATGTTAGGTCGGTCTGAGTATAACGCCGGATGAAGGAGTCCTTGAATTCGAGGAAGTTCCCCGCGGAAATGGCCTCCCGCGCCCCGGCGACAAGGCGAAGGTAGAAATGCAGATTGTGATAGGAAATCAACCGCAAAGCTAGGATTTCACCGGACCGGAAGAGGTGCCGGATATAGGCTCGCGAGAAGCGCGAAACATGCGGCGGCGAGGTTTCGCAAAGCGGACGATCGTCGCGCTCGAACTGCTTGTTCTTGATCTGGATCGGGCCGTCGAGCGTATAGGCCAAGCCATGGCGGGCAACGCGCGTGGGCATCACGCAGTCGAACATGTCCACGCCGCGGGCGATCATTTCCAGAATCTGCGGCGGCGTGCCGAGGCCCATGGCGTAGCGCGGCTTGTTTTGGGGTAAAAAAGGCACCGCGTTTTCGATCGCGCGGAACATCTCGTGCTCCGGTTCACCGACCGAAACGCCGCCGACCGCGTAGCCGTCGAAATCGAGATTGACCAACTCCCGAGCCGATTGCTCACGCAGATCGGCGTAGATCGAGCCCTGAACGATGCCGAAATGCCGCTGGAGACCATCGCCCGAGCGCGGCTGATGCTTTTCCGTCCACGCCTTGCAACGGCGGGCCCAACGGGTGGTCAACGCGAGTGATTTGGCCGCGTAATCCTTGTCGCAAGGATAAGGCGGACATTCGTCGAAAAGCATCGCGATGTCCGAGCCAAGCGCGCCTTGGATTTCCATCGAAAGCTCGGGCGTGAGCAGCATTTTCGAGCCATCGAGGTGGTTGCTGAAGCGCACGCCTTCCTCGGTAATCTTGCGGAGTTTGGCGAGCGACCATACCTGGAAGCCGCCGGAATCGGTGAGGATCGGCTTTTCCCACGTGGTGAATTTGTGAAGCCCGCCGAAATCGCGAATCAGCTCGTGCCCGGGCCTCAACCAGAGGTGGTAGGTATTGCCGAGAATGATCTGTGCGCCGAGTTCGTCGACTTCCGCCGGATGGAGCGTTTTAACGCTGCCCTGGGTGCCGACCGGCATGAAAATCGGTGTTTCGACCGTGCCGTGGGCCAGCTCCATGCGTCCGCGCCGGGCGGCGGATTGGGAATCGGTGGCGACGACAGTGAACATGGGGCGCGGTGCTTAATCCGCCCCGGTCGAACTTCCAAGCTCAACTTTCCCCGCAAAGCCTTGTCGCTGCGGCTTTTGGCAGGTTTTCAACCGGGAATCGCGATTTCCCGCGGCAGCAGTTTTTCGCGTGAGCGAGAGCCGTTCCGGGGTTACCGGTGTCCCCATGCGTTTGATTCGATTTGGAGAAGCCGGACGTGAGGAGCCGGGAGTGATTTTACCGGATGGCCGGCGGATCGACGCCAGCGGTGAGTTCATCGATTACGACGAGGGGTTTTTCGCGATGGGCGGATTGGAAGCGTTAGCCGAATGGGTCGCGCAAGGGTGTCCCGGCGGCGCGGAAATCGATCCGGCTCTGCGCCTCGGGCCGCCGGTCAGCCGTCCTTCGAAAATCGTCTGCGTCGGCCTGAATTACCACGACCACGTCCGGGAGTTCGGCAACGAGATCCCACCCGAACCGGCGCTTTTCATGAAGGCGAGCAGCGCGTGGAGCGGCCCGTATGACGATGTGATTCGCCCGCGCGGCGCGGAAAAACTCGATTACGAAGTCGAACTCGCGGTCGTGATCGGCTGCCTGGCGTCGAATTTAAGCGAGCACGAGGCGTCGAGCTGCATCGCTGGCTATTCGGTGTTCTGCGATTACTCCGAACGGGCGTTTCAGAAGGAAATGGGCGGCCAGTGGACGAAGGGAAAAAGCGCCGACTCCTTTGCGCCGATGGGCCCGTGTTTGGTCACTCCAGATGAAGTGGCCGATCCGCACGGTCTGCGGCTGTGGTGCAAGGTGAACACCGAAACCAGGCAGAACGGCTGGACGGGCGACATGATTTTCAAAATCCCATTTCTGATCAGCTACATCAGCCGGTTCATGACCCTTTTGCCCGGTGACGTGATTTCCACCGGCACTCCCGGTGGAGTCGGAATGGGGATGTCGCCGCCGAAATACCTACAACCGGGCGATTCGGTCGAATGCGGGATCGAGGGCTTGGGCGAACTGCGCCAGCGCGTGGTGCCGGGCTGACTCCTCGTTAAAAAACCACGAAAGACACGAAATTTCACGAAAGGTTCTGGTTTCGTGCCTTTCGTGAATTTCGTGGTTTCTCTGACTCAACGGGGAATCGGTGGCGGGATTCCGGCTTGCTCCGGCCCGGGGCGTCCGTTACCGGGGTGCTCCGCGTCGTCAAAACGCATCCCCGCCATGCCGATCACCCGTGCTCTGCTTTCCGTTTCCGACAAAACCGGCCTCGCCGATTTCGCCCAGGAACTCCACACGCTCGGCGTCGAGCTGCTTTCCACCGGCGGCACCGCCAAAGCGCTTCGTGACGCTGGCCTGCCGGTCATCGACGTGTCCGAATTCACCGGCGCGCCGGAACTTTTCGACGGCCGGGTGAAAACCCTCCATCCAAAAGTCCACGGTGGTTTGCTGCATCGCCGCGATGACAAGGAACACCTCGCCCAGGCGAAAGAGCACAACATTCCGCCGATCGATCTGGTCGTCGTGAACCTTTACCCGTTCGAGGAAACGATCGCGAAACCCGACGTCACGCTCGAAGAGGCGATCGAAAATATCGACATCGGCGGTCCGTCGATGCTGCGCAGCGCGGCGAAGAATTACTCCAGCGTCACCGTCGTGACCGACCCGGGCGACTATTCCCGCGTGCTGGAAGAGATGAAGGAAAACCACGGCGATACCACCCGTGGCCTGCGCGAAGAACTCGCGGTGAAAGTTTTCCTCCGCACCTCGCAATACGACGGCGCGATCACCAACTTCCTCGGCCAGTGCAAGGAAGGCACGCGCAGTTCGTTCACCGTCAGCCTGCCGCTCGAACAGGAGCTGCGCTACGGCGACAACCCGCACCAAAAGTGCGCGCTCTATGGTGACTTCAAGAGCTGCTTCTCGCAGATCCAGGGCAAGGAACTCAGCTACACCAACATCCTCGACATCGAAGCCGCGGCCGACTTGATCCTCGATTTCGTTCGCCCGACCGTCGCGATCCTCAAGCACACCAATCCTTGCGGCGTCGGCCAGGACGACGAAAGCCTCAAGGTCGCGTGGCAAAAGGCGTTTGAAACCGATCGCCAAGCTCCGTTCGGCGGCGTGATCGTTTGCAACCGCCCGCTCACGGTCGAACTCGCCCGGGTGATTTCTGAAATTTTCACCGACGTCATCATCGCGCCGGAATTCGAGGCCGACGCCCGTGCGGTCCTTCAGAAGAAGAAGAACCTGCGCCTGATGAAGATCAACGACGCCTATCTCACGGCGAAAAAGGCGCCGGTGATCCGCTCCTGCCCGGGCGGCTTGATGGTGATGGATCGCGACCACACCGCGCTCGGTCTCGACAATCTCGAAGCGAAGGTCGTCACCAAACGCCCGCCGACCGAAGAGGAAATGCGCGCGATGCGCTTTGGCTGGCGCGTGGTGAAGCACGTGAAGTCCAACGCCATCGTTTACGCGAATTCCGACCGCACGCTCGGCATCGGCGCCGGTCAGATGAGCCGCGTCGATTCCTCCCGCATCGCGGTGTGGAAGGCTGCGGAAGCCGGTCTCAGCCTCAAAGGCTCGGTTGTCGCCTCCGACGCGATGTTCCCGTTTGCCGACGGCTTGCAATCGGCCATTGATGCCGGCGCGACCGCTTGCATTCAGCCGGGTGGGTCGATCCGTGACGAGGAAGTCATCGCCGCCGCCGACGCCGCGGGCATGGCCATGATCTTCACTGGTCACCGCCACTTCCGCCATTGATCGTGGCGGCGGATTCCATCCGCCAAGCCTCCGATTTTCTTCAAACGGGAATCCGCCAGACGGGTTCCCGTTTTTTGTGTGCGCTCCGAAAGCGGAGCATTCGGCTACTTTACTGAAACGCGATCTTGATCCCTTTCCGGCGGAAGGCGGTGGCGACGCTTTTTTCGAGGTCTTCGTAACTTCGGCCGTTCAGCAACACCTTGCGCGCCTCTTCCTCCGATTTGTCCGCCTGTAGCGCCTTGATGCAGTCCTTGAACAACCTCGCGTCGCCGTCGCCATCGAGCAGGATGAAGTAATACACTAGCAGCAATCCGAGGCCGTAATTCTTGTTGGCATCGCTGTAGAACTCGGCCTGCGACATGGTCATCAGTTTGCTGAGTTTCGGCATCGTGATGTCGTTGCCCAAGGCCCGGCCGCCTTGGTCTTTTTTTCCATAGCCCGTGGCGTATTCGAGGGCGTAACGGGGTTGCTTGATAAAAGAAAAGCGTCCGTTACTGAAAGGAGCGCAGGCGACGAATTCGGCGAACCCTTCGATCATCCAGATGCCGGCGTAACCGCCCAGATCGGCCCAAAGCTGATGGGTGAGTTCGTGGTAAACGGTGTGAAAGTCGCCCTTGTAATCGAACATGTAGCCGGACCCGACCTTCTGCACGCCGAGCCCTTCGAGGTAGACCATGAATTCGTCATCGCCGCCCTTGTAAACCCCGGCGGAACCAGGTGGGCCACCCGCCGCGCGATACTGGTCCGCCGTTTCGAACAAACGTGCTTTCAGCTTCCCCGCTTTCGGCGAACGGGTCCGACGATTGTTGAGCGGTAAATCATGATTCATCTGGTAGGTGCCCTCGAACATCAGGGCGACCTTTTGCAGCAGGCTGGGGCGCAACAGCACGTTGCTTTGGAAGCGGAAGTGCGGGCTTTCATAGATGAAGCGCTTTTCCTCGACGTTCTCTTCGATGACCGTGATCGGGCTTTCCTGCTCGACGCCAGGGTTGTCCGGCCACGGGACGTCGAAATTGGCGGTGGTGCCCTCGTAACCCGCGAGCATGCCCTCGGTAGCAGGCTCGTTCGCCGGGGCGTTGGTTTCCGTGGGAGTCGCGACGCTTCGTTTTGTCACGTAATCGAGGTCCGCTGCGGAGAGACGAGCGCGATCTACATCGAAGGTTTTGCCGTCGTTGCGGCGAATGCTGATCTTGGTCGGCGTCGCGGAAAGGAGCGTGCCCTCAAAACTGCGTCCGCTCATATCGGTCCAGGTGCGCGTCACCTCCTCCGCATTGCCCAAAGAGCATAAGGCAAAGAAAGAGCAAAAGCCGAAGGAACGGAGAAGTTTGGACATCGGGAACAGGGAGATTCGAGGAGATTGTCACCTGGCGGTTGGGAAGTAAATCACGCGGCGATGCAGGAAGCAGGGGCATTTTCGTTCCGTTTTTTGTGGGCTATTTTAGTTCATTCGCGGGACAGGAATGTCCCGCCTCCCTGGGGTGCTTTGCTCTCGCCTGGCGGTCGATGGACTCGTTAGGCTTCCCCTCGTGCGCGACCAAGCCCTTTCCCTGTTGAAAGAACTCACCGAAGCCCACTCGGTGCCGGGCCATGAAGACGAAGTGCGGGCGATTTTCGTCGATGAACTGGAAAGCTGTGGCGAGCTCTCGACCGATCGCAATGGATCGGTGTTTTGCGAAACGGGCGAGGGGCCGCGCGTGATGATCGCAGGTCACATGGATGAGGTCGGCTTCATGGTGCAAAACCTCACGCCCGACGGATTCATTCAATTCGTCGCCTTGGGTGGCTGGTGGGAGCACAACTTGCTTTCGCAGCGCGTCGAAGTCCGCACGCGCCGTGGCGAAAAGATTCTCGGCGTGGTTTGCTCGAAGCCGCCGCACTTTTTGCCGGAGTCCCAACGTCGGCAGGTGATGACGATCGAGCAGTTGTTCATCGACGTCGGCGCAAGTTCCCGACGCGAAGCGGAAGAGGAGTTCGGTATTTCTTTGGGCGATCCGATCGCTCCGTGGTCGCCCTTTACTCCGCTGACTCGTGAGGATTGGTATATGGCCAAGGCGTTCGACAATCGTGTCGGCATGGCCGGAGTGATCCAAGCGGGCGAATTGTTGGCGCGGTCGACGCATCCGAATCGCCTCGTGCTCACCGGCACCGTGCAGGAGGAAGTCGGCTTGCGCGGGGCGAAGTCCGCCGCGTTTCACGCGAAACCGGACGTGGCGATCGTGCTCGAAGGTCCGCCGGCCGATGACACGCCCGGGTTTTCCCGCGCGGAGTCGCAGGGCCGTCTGGGCGGCGGCGTGCAAATCCGGATGTTCGATCCCACGGCCATCGCCAATCCACGTCTTGCCCAACTGGCGATCGAAACGGCGAAAGCGGAAGGCATTCCCCATCAAGTCACCGTGCGGCGCAGCGGCGGCACGGACGCGGGATCGTTCCACCTCGCCAACTCAGGCGTGCCGACGGTCGTGCTCGGCGTGCCGGCGCGTTACATCCACTCGCACAACGCCATCATCGACGTGAACGACTACCTGCACTTGGTCGCACTCACCGTGGCTTTGGCCAGGCGGCTCGATGCGTCGACCGTGGAAGGGCTGACGCGTTACTTATAAAAGGGGAGAGAGGAGAGGCTTGGCGCTTGGAAAGCGCCGCCACGATTCAGTCTTCCTCTTTCGCCTTCGGGAGCTTGTCGACTTCCTGAAGCAAGTTGACGATTTCCACGCCCCGTTCGGCCGAGCCGTCGTGGCGGAAACGCAGCGAGGGCGACGATTTGAGTGCCACGCGCTTGTAGACTTTCGCCTGAATCGCGCCGTGGTCGTGGTTGAGCTTGTCGATCACGCTGTCGGCGCTACCGCCGAGCACGCCGACCCACACCTTGCCCTCTTTGAGGTCTTGGGTGACTTCCACGGCGTTCACCGTCACCAGACGGCCACTCCATTCGTAATCGCGCTGCACCACCGTGCTGATTTCACGGAGGAGCAATTCGTTTACACGATCAAGGCGTTTGGACATCGGAAGAAGTGATCAGTAGGAAGTGGGCAGTGATCAGGAAGAACAGTGATCGGAGAGTCTCCACTGATCACTGCTCACTGATCACTCGGCACTCAGAGCGTTTGCGGGATCTTCTCGAGAGTATAGCACTCGATGACGTCGCCTTCCTGGTATTCGTTGAATTCGCCCAGGCGGATACCGCACTCGTAGCCATTCCGGACCTCTTCCACTTCGTCCTGGAAGCGGCGGAGGGTGGACATCTTGCCGTCGAAGACCGGCACGCCACCGCGGATGACGCGGGCGTGGGCCTTGCGGTGGACCTTGCCGTCCGTGACGTAGGAACCACCGACGCGACCGCGGGGAAGTTTGAAGACTTGGCGAACTTCGGCGTGGCCGATGACCTTCTCGCGGCTGATCGGGTCAAGCAACCCGAGCATCGCCTCGCGCACTTGGTCGATGAGTTCGTAAACGATCGAGTAGAGCTTGATTTGGACGCCCTCGGCCTTGGCGGTCTTCACTGCCTTGCCTTCGACCTTCACGTTGAAGCCGATGACGATCGCGTTGGTGGAGGCCGCGTATTGAACGTCGGACTCGGTGACCGGACCGGCGGCAGCGGCGATGAAGACGCTCTCGACCTTCTTCGATTCGATGCCGAGAACGGCCTTCTTGATCGCTTCGACGGAACCTTGGACGTCGCCTTTGAGGATCAGCTTAAGCTGGGCCTTGCCGGCGCCTTCGTTGACCATCGTGTAAAGGTCTTCGAGGCGTGCGCGGTGTTGCGGGGCGAGGCGTGCGCGGCGTTGTTCTTCCTGGCGTTCGTTGGAGAGAGATTTCGCCTCACGCTCGTTTTTCATCTCGGTGAGATGATCGCCGACGTTCGGGAGTTCTTCGAAACCAATCACTTCCACCGGCATGCCGGGAGGTGCCGATTTGACCGCTTCGCCGCGGTCGTTGAGCATGGCGCGGACTTTGCCGGCATACGGGCCGCAGATGAACGGCGAGCCGACCTTCAGCGTGCCGGATTCGACGATCACGGTGGCGGAGGCGCCACGGCCCGGGACGATGCGGGCTTCGATCACGGCGGCGCGGGCGTTGCCCTTCGGATTCGCCTTCAACTCAAGCACTTCCGATTGGAGGGCCATGAGTTCGAGCAAGCTGTCCATGCCTTCACCAGTAAGGGCGGAAACTTCGGCAAATTCGGTGTCGCCACCGAAGTCGGTCGTTTGCAGACCCTGCTCGGCGAGCTGGGTTTTCACCCGCATCAAGTTGGCGGACGGGAGGTCGATCTTGTTGATCGCGACAATGATGGTCTTCTTCGCGGCCTTGGCGTGTTTGATCGCCTCAAGCGTCTGCGGCATCAGACCGTCGTTCGCGGCCACCACCAGCACGACGATGTCGGTGATGTCGGCGCCGCGGGCGCGCATGTCGGAGAAAATCGCGTGACCAGGAGTATCGAGGAACGTGATCGGGTGGCCGTTGTGTTCGACCTGATACGCGCCGATGTGCTGCGTGATGCCGCCCGCTTCGCCCGCAGCGACGCGAGCATTGCGGATGCGGTCGAGCAGGGTCGTCTTGCCGTGGTCGACGTGACCCATGATCGTGATGATCGGCGGGCGGAGTTTAAGAACGCTTTCCGGCTCGGCCTTCGGCAACTCAGGCTCCTTGATGACTTCTTCGACCTTGTGGACGCCGCCGCCTTTTTCGCGCTTTTCGCGGGCGAATTTAAAGCCGTGGACTTCGCAAACCTTGGCCGCGATCTCGGGATCGATCGGCTGATTCGGAGCAAGGAAAACCGAAAGTTTGATCAGATCCGCCATCACCTGGAACGGCTTCAGCCCAAGACGGGTGGCCAGTTCGCCGACGAGGATCGGGGGCTTGATGACGACGAGCTTGGGATCGTCGATTTCCTGTTCCACCACCGGTGCGGGCGCGGGGGCGGTGGCAACGGGTGCCGGAGTCTCCTCAGGCGTGGGAGCCGGAGCGGTTGCTTCCGGTTCCTCGTTCAGCTTTTTGGAAATGGTGGGCAGCACCGACTTGCCGGCCGTTTTGCGAGCTTTCGGCTTCTTTTCATCGGAGAAAAGATCGAGAGCCTCCCGTTTGGCATCGTCGATCGTCTTGACCTGCGACGCTTCGGCGCGCTGGCGTTCACGACGCGACGGTTTCTTCTGCTGCTCGATCAGATCGAGCACCTTCGGTTTTTTCTCGGGAGTCTTGTCGCTGTCTTGAGGCATCAAACGGTCCTACGGGTTACTGCGGGGCTGAAAAAGGCGGGGTGGAAAAATTACTGGCCGACGAGCGCATGAGCCTTCTCCAAGATGGCGGAGGCCTCTTCTTCACTGACGCCGAGGGCGGCGGCAATATAGTCGGCGGGCATGTCGATCACAAGCTCAGCGGTCGCGCCACCGGCGAAGGTGAGCTTCTCGGCGAGTTCGTCGCTCAGGCCGAGCTGTTCGCCCAAGGTGTGAGCGGCACCGCCGATCTTCGCCTTGAGTTGCTCTTCCTTGCTCTCGTCCTTGCGGACTTGGACGTCCCAACCCATCAGGCGGGAAGTGAGGCGGGCGTTCTGACCTTTGCGGCCGATCGCCTTGCTGAGATCAATTTCGTCGACGGTCACGTGCACCACGCGGCCTTGCTCGTCGACGTTGATCGAGCGGATTTCCGCTGGCTTGAGCGCTTCCTTCACGAATTCGCGCGGGTCGTCGCTCCAGCGGATGATGTCCACCTTCTCGTTATTGAGTTCGCGGACGATGTTCTTCACGCGGGCGCCGCGCATGCCGACACAGGCGCCGACCGGATCGACTTTGGTGTCGTTGCTCCAGACGGCGATCTTCGTGCGGAAACCGGCTTCGCGGGCCACGCCGCGGATTTCCACGGTGTGGTCGGAAATTTCGTTCACTTCGGCTTCGAACAAGCGGCGGACGAAGTTCGGGTGGCTGCGGGAAAGGATGATTTCCGGGCCGCGACCTTCATTTTCAACGGCCAGCACGTAAGCGCGGATACGGTCGCCGATGTTGTAGTCTTCGCCTTGGACGCGCTCACGATTCGGCATGATGCCCTCGAACTTGCCGAGGTCGATCATCACGTCGTTGCGCTCGAAGCGGCGGACGGTGCCCGAGACGATGTCGCCGGCGCGGTCCTTGAACTCTTCGTAAATCATCTCCTTCTCCGCCTGGCGGAGGCGCTGCATCATCGTCTGCTTGGCGGTCTGCACGGCGATGCGGCCGAAGTCCTTCGGGGTGACGTCGAATTCCAGGATGTCGCCCGGCTGCGAACCCGGGGATTTCTTTTCCGCCAGCTTGAGCGGGACCTGGTTGAACTTGTCGCTGTATTCCTCGTCGGCCACGACCGTGAGGCTCGCCCAAATGCGGGTCTCGCCCTTGCGGGTGTTAACGTCCGCACGAAGCGTTTCGATGGCTTCGGCGCCCGGGACCATCTTGCGATAGGCGGAAATGAACGCGTATTCGAGCGCGGCGACGACCTTGTCCCGGTCGATGCCTTTTTCCTTCTCGTAGTAGTCGATGAGGGCGACGATGTCGTTGGTCATGGCGGGCGGTGATGGAATCGGCGCGTGAGACACCTCTAGACGCAAAAGAGTGGGTTGAGAACCCACTCCTTACTCGCGTCAGAAGTATGTGCGGCGGACGGGTTAGCGTGGAAATCCTTGACATGCAAGAGGAATCTGGGCGGGGCGATCGGGCTTGGCGGGGGGCTGCGGTGGCGATAATTTCACCGAATGATCCGCGCCATTCTCCTCGATGCGGCAGGCACATTGATTCGTCCGGCCGAGCCGGTGGCGGAGGTTTATGCCCGGTATTTCGCCGGGGCGGGGTGGCCGGTCGAGGCGAGCCGATTGAGCGACGCCTTCCGGTCGGCGTTCGAAGGTGCGGACGATCCGTCCTATCGCGATTACCCCGACGGCGACTCCGCCGAGCGGGCTTGGTGGCGAAACGTGGTCGTGGCGACCGCGCGGGATGTCGGCGCGGAATTGACGGGCGATGCCTTGGAGCGATGTTTCACCGGATTGTTCAAGCATTACGCCTCGGGCGACGCGTGGGCGGTGTTCCCGGAAGTTCGCCCGCAACTCGAGCGCTGGCGGGCGAGCGGCCTCCGGCTGGCGGTCGTTTCGAATTTCGACCGTCGACTGCACTGCATTCTTGAAGAGCTCAATCTCGCTCCTTTCTTCGATGTGATCGTTTGCTCGGCCGACGCCAGGGCAAGGAAGCCCGATCCGGCCATTTTCCGTCACGCGCTTGGGCGGCTCGACGTTTCGCCCGCCGAGGCGGTCCACATCGGCGATTGCCCCGTAGCCGACGGCGGGGGTGCGGCCGGATTGGAAATCGCGGGGTTTGTCCTTAAGCGCCCGGAAATCACGCTGTTGGACGCGGATCGCTGGCTCGCGGAAGAATTTTGCTCAAAATGATCTTGCTAAAATCGGTCGCTGCTCCTACTTCGGCGCCCCGCCTGCAAGGCTTCCAAATCCCCAAGCGAGGATAGCTCAGCGGTAGAGCAGTTGGCTTTTAACCAATTGGTCCTGGGTTCGAATCCCAGTCCTCGCACTTTTCCCCCGGAAGTCTTCCCTTTAGGCCTTTTTCCCGCAATCGCCGGGATGCTCTGGGCCGCAAGCTCTCTTGCAAGAGACGCACGCTTTAGGCTGGCTAATGCTTGGGTTCGCCTTTGAAATTCGCACATCTTTGCCCGCAACGGGCCGCGCAGCCATGAGCCAGCACATCATCACTCTCAAGTGGGGGAATCGTTACGGAGCGGATTACGTGAACCGCTTGGCCAAAGCTGTCCGTCGCTTCACCAAGACGCCGGTCTCGATCATCTGCTTCACCGATGACGCCGAGGGCATCGATCCGTCGGTGCAGGTCTATCCGATTCCGGAAATCGATCTACCGCCCGCGGCGAAAGTGACCGGCTGGCGCAAACTTTGCCTGTTCCGGCCGGATCTGCCCGTCGAAGGCATCGGCTTGTTCCTCGATCTCGACATCGTGATCACCGGCCCGCTGGACGACTTCTTCACCTTCGGCGACGAAGCGGCCATCCCGATCATCCACAACTGGGTCGCGCCGCATAAGAAATGGTTCCGCCCCGATCCGATGATCGGCAACTCCTCGGTGTTCCGTTTCAAGCTGAACCACTGCTCGTTCGTGTGGGATCAGTTCCATTCGGAAAAGGAATGGGCGCTGGCCAATTTCCGTCCGCCGCAATCGTACCTCACGCATTGCATTCGCCCGCGCATGAAATTCTGGCCGGACGAATGGGTGCGGAGCTTCAAGCGCCATTGCCGCCCGGTTTTCCCGCTCAATTTGCTTCTCCAACCGAAGCTGCCCAAGCAGGCGCGGATCGTTGCCTTCCACGGCAAACCGGATCCGGAAGAAGTCGTCGATGGGTATCAGCAGGGCAAACTTCACCACCGCGTTCGTCCGACGCCCTGGGTGGCCGAGTTTTGGGGCTGATCTTTTTGGGATCAGTCCCAGCCCAAGCGGCTTTTCAACGCGGTCGCGATTTCATCCGCGGCCGTCGGTGCGTTTTCCGATAAAGCGGGCATGTCCGGCCAATCGGATAGACCGGCCATCAAGGCACGTTGCATGCGGCCGGTTCGTTCCAAGCGATCGAAGTAATCGGGCAGGAAACTCTGCGGGCTAAAGCGGGTTTCCTCCGGTCGCGCGACAATCGTCGGTCGCCCGGAGTCGATCGCTTCGCTCACCATCGTGACGCTGTCCTGAGTGACGAGCAAACGCTCGGCCGCGCCGAGGTAACGGCTCATTTTCTTTTCCGGGCGCTCGGACCACCAAACGGCTTCCGCCACAACTGACGGATCGAGCGTTTCACGCAGCCAAGTTTCCACTTCCGCGCCGGTCCGGCGGGAGGTGGTCACCAGCCAACGGATGCCTTCGCGATGGGCGATGGCGTTCATGGCGAGTGCCATCGCGCGCCAATCGTCCGGTGTGTAGCGATGGCTCACCGAAGCTCCGCCGATCAGCGCGGCCCATAATTTTCCAGCCGGTCGCTCGGGCCACTCGGCGGCGGCTTGCTCGACTTTCGCCCGCGTGACCTGCGTCGGGATCATGTCGATCGCCACGTCGTTTTCGCCGGTTTCGAATGCCGAAGGCGTGAACGCGGTGTGAAACCACGCGGACGGGTAGGGCTTCCGTTCGCCCAGGAAAACGTAGGGCGCGCCGTAACGTGCCGCCAGGGTTCGCGCGACGAACACGCTTTTGCCGCCGCTGGAGACGATGAGGTCCGGTTTTCCCGGAGGCAGCGTCGCGGCATCCAACCCCGCGCGGGACAAAAGCCAACCAGGCAAAGGCTTGCCCTTGTCGCCCATCCACCGCTGAACCAAGCGCCGGGCGAAACCTCCCAAACGCGGACGGCATTCAAGCCGTTCGAGGTGCACCGGTTGGGTCGCCGCCAGCGCTTCCGCGAGGCCAACCGATTGGCTGACGTGGCCCGGGCTGCCTTCGCTGACGATCCAAATCTGGCGCTTCATGGGAGTCGGGCCGAAGCCGGAAATCCTGCGCTCAAGCGCGGTAGAAATTCACCGGACGCAGGTGAGCCGGCACGGCGTTGCGCGTATCGACCAAGGGAATCGGATAGCCGGTGAAATCGAACGACTTGTATTCGTCGTGGCCGGTCGCGAGCAGAATCAGGTCATACGATGGGGTGATTTCCGCGACGGACTTCCGTCCCGCGTAGCAGGCGTGTTCGCGGGTCAACGGGATCACCGGCACGTGGGGGTCGTGATAGCTCACGGTCGCGCCAAGGGCTTCGAGCTTTTCGATTAGCTTGTAGGTCGGCGACTCGCGGTCGTCATCGACGTTCGCCTTATACGCGAGGCCGAGTAGCAACACGTGCGAGCCTTTCGCCGATTTGCCCTGTTCGTTGAGCGCCTTGATGGCCACTTGCACGACGTGGTCCGGCATGGCGGTGTTGATCTCGCCCGCCAGCTCGATGAACCGCGTATGCTGGTCGAATTCGCGCGCCTTCCAGGTGAGGTAAAACGGATCGATCGGGATGCAGTGGCCGCCGAGCCCCGGACCCGGATAGAAGGGCATGAAGCCGAACGGCTTGGTTTTCGCCGCTTCGATCACCTCCCAGATGTCTATGCCCATCGCGCCGTAAACGAGCTTCAGTTCGTTCACCAAGGCGATGTTTACCGAGCGGAAAATGTTCTCCAACAGTTTCGCGGCTTCGGCGACGCGGCAGGAGCTGACCGGCACGACCTTTTGAATCGCCTTTTCATAGAGCGAGACCGCCTTTTCCAGGCAAAGCGGGGTCAGGCCGCCGACGACTTTCGGGATCGCCGCCACCTTGCTGTCCGGATTGCCTGGGTCTTCGCGTTCGGGCGAGAACGCGAGATGGAAATCCGTCCCCGCGACGAGACCGGAGCCTTCTTCGAGCACCGCGCGGAGTTCGCCGTCGGTCGTGCCCGGATAGGTGGTGGATTCGAGCACGACGAGCGTGCCTTTTTTCAGGAAAGGCGCGAGTTGCTTGCCGGTGTTCAGCACATAGCTGAGGTCTGGCGCGCGGAAGTGGTCGAGCGGGGTCGGCACGCAGAGCACCACGGCGTCGACTTCACCGATGCGGGAGAAATCCGTGGAGGCTTCCAGTTTGCCGGCGGCGAGTTGCGCTTCGATGTCCGCGGCGGCGACGTGCTTGATGTAGCTCTGCCCCGAGTTGATCGCGGTGGTCTTTTTGTCGTCGATGTCCAAGCCGAGCACGCGCACCCCGGAACGGGCGAATTGCAGCGAAAGGGGGAGACCGACGTAACCGAGCCCGACGATGGCGATGTGATTCATGAGGCGGGCCGAACCTTGAGGGGCGGGGCACGGCCAGGACAGAAAAAACTCAGCGCGCCAGTTCCTCGTAAACGTCGAGCGTGGAACGGCACATGGCTTGCAGCACGAAGGGTTCGCCCACGGCCGACGGTTTTTGCCCGCTGGAAATGATCGCCCGCGTGGTTTCGATGAGCTTGGAAACGTCGCCCAGCGGCACGCGACCGCCGGCGAAGTAATGCCCGAGCAACTCGCTCACGCCGCCGCAATCGTAGCCGACGACCGGTTTGCCCAGTGCTAACGCTTCGAGCACGGTCCGGCCGAACGCTTCCGGTTGTTGGGAAAGCGCGCACACCATGTCGCTGACGGCCATCACCTCGCGGAGGTCGCCGCGATGGCCGAGAAACTCGATCTCGCCGGAAATGCCCATGCTCCAGGTGGCTTGCTTGAGTTCGTCCAGATAAGCGCGCTTTTTCGGATGCGTATCGCCTGCGATCAGGCCGTGGACCGGTACGCCGTTTTGTTTCAACGCGGCCACCAGTTCGAAGAAATCCTGATGGCCCTTCAACCGGGTGATTCGCCCGGGCAGGAGCAGGACGTATTTGCCTTCGAGGTGCGGGTAGTCCTCGCGCCACTTCGCCAACCAATCGGGCGCAGGCATGAAACCCGCGTAATCGGCCAGCGTGATCCCGCGCGGCACGACCCGGATGATTTCGTCCGGGCATTTGGGATAATTTTTCCGGATGTAATCCCGGATGCTGTCGGAAACGGCGATCACCCGTTCGCCCTTCGCCATGATCGCCGAGTAGGCGTTCACCGAGTAGAAACCGTGCACCGTGGTGACGAGGTGCGGGCGATGGTGTTTGCCCAGGCTTTTCCAAGCCAGCCACGCCAGCCAGGCGGGCATGCGCGACCGGAGGTGAATCACGTCCGGTTGCTCCTTCAGGAAAATTTTCCGCAGTTTCAGCACCTGCCCGAGTGACGACAGCGCCTTGCGGTGAACCGGGACTTGGAGGTGCCGCGAGCCCGCTTTTTCCAGCGCTGGAACCAAGCGGCCGCCGTTGGAAATGACGATCGATTCGTGCCCATGGTCGACCAAATACGAAGCGATTTCCAAGGTGCCGCGCTCGACACCGCCGGCGTTCAGCTCCGGAAGGATTTGGATGACTTTCATGGTTTCAGGCGAGGGGGGGCGGCGGGCTGGCCGGACTCTAGCCGCCGCGCTTCCTCCGTCACGGCTGAAACGCTTTCGTCACCGGTCGGCCCCAGAAGCTTTCCGGCACGGGCACGCCCAACAGCCACAGCGCGGTGGCGGCGGTGTCGTATTGGACGACCGGCGTGGTGACGGTGAAACCGGGCCGCACGCCTTTGCCCCACGCCACCCAAGGGATGGTGACATCGTCCGTCGTGGCGTCGCCATGCGTGCCGCGGGTGATGCCCTTCTTGTCCTTGATGTCGTGGCCGCCGTGATCCGAGGTCAGGATCATTACACTGGAATCGAGCAAACCGGCGGCGGCGATGGCGTCCTTGAGGGTTTTCAGGGCGACGTCCGTGTCGGCGTAGGCCTGCATTTTTTCGGGCGAATCGATGCCGAATTCATGGCCCTTCACGTCGGGGTCAGCGAAGTGCACGAAGCACAGGTTCGGCTTCGACTTGCCGATTTCGGCGGCGAACGCACCCGCCACGCTACCGGCCAGGCCGTCTTCCGGGCAAACGAAGGTGTCCACGCTGCCGGGAATCGCGAGGTGGCGGAACTTTTCCTTCGCCACGAACATCGCGGTTTTCAGGCCCTTCTCCTTCGCCAGGCTGAACACGGTCGGCACTTTCACGAAGCCTTTTGCCTGCTCGTAATTGTTCCAAAGCACCTGATGCTTTTGCACGCCGACGCCAGTGAGCATGGAGGTGTGGGACGGCAAGGTCAGGCTCGGCACCACCGTGTAGGCTTCCCAGGTGTGGGCGCCCTGCGCGGCCATTTCCTTGAAAAGCGGCATTTTTGCCTTCGCGATGCCATCGGGTGATGCTTGGTCGAAGCTGACGATGAACACGTGCTTTGCCCGTGCAGCCGGCGCTTGTTGGGCGAAGGCGGCGAAAGGGGCCGTGAAACAGGCGGCGAGGAGGGAGAGGAAAAGGCGTTTTTTCATGGGAAAACCGGATCGCAGATGAAGGCAGGGCGGAGGGATTGGAAAGGCCCAACCGCCGGGATACGGGGGCAATTTCGGCGAACTTGCTTCGTCGCTGCCACTATGCCAGTGTGTTAACGGGCCATAAGGCCTTTTGTGGTCATGAAAGAACTCCTCGAAGCCTGGCGGTCGGTGGACCGAAACAAGATCGCGATGTTGCTGAGTGTGATTCCCGGCGCCGGGCACCTCTACAAGCATCACTATGCGGCGGGACTGGGAATCCTGACGGCGGGGAACATCTTCATGGTGTTCGTCGCGTTCTGGCTGTCCTTCGCCACCATCGGCTTGTCGCTCATTGTGGTGCCCGCCATCTATGTCGCCGCGGTCGCCTACTCGGCCTATGAGGCGGAGGACTGGCACGGCAAACACAAGTGGATGCACGTCTGGGATTCCCCTTGGTTCCGTCGCAAACGGGTTTAATCGCCGAACAAGTTGCCCAATCCACCGAGGGCCGAGCCTTCGCCTTTGCCCGCGGCGTAGGTGCTCGTGATGCGTTGCGCCAAGCGGGAGAACGGCATGCTTTGCAGCCAAACCGTGCCGTGGCCCTGCAGAGTGGCGAGGAAGAGCCCTTCGCCGCCGAAGATCATCGACTTGAGATTCCCGGCGCGTTGGATGTCATACTGGATGCCCGAGGTAAAGGCGACGAGGCAGCCGGTGTCGACGTAGAGCCTTTCGCCCTTCAATTCCTTTCGCACCACCGTGCCGCCGGCGTGGACGAAGGCCATGCCGTCACCCTGAAGGCGTTGGAGAATGAAGCCTTCGCCGCCGAAAAAGCCGCTGCCTAGTTTGCGGTTGAAGGCGATCCCGACCTGCGTGCCGAGGGCGGCGCAGAGGAAGGCGTCCTTTTCGCAGAGAAGTTGCCCGCCCACCGTCGAGAGGTCGATCGGGACCACCGTGCCGGGGTAAGGCGCGGCGAAGGTGACCCGCTTCTTGCCCGCGCCGCGGTTGGTGAAATGGGTCATGAAGATCGATTCGCCCGTAAGCGCGCGTTTGCCCACGGCCATGAGCTTGCCCATGAAACCGGTGTCCGGCGTCGAGCCGTCGCCCATCTTGGTTTCGAACGCGATGCCGTCTTCCATGTAGTTCATCGCGCCCGCTTCGGCGATAACGGTCTCCGCCGGGTCGAGTTCGATTTCGACCATCTGGATCGATTCGCCAATGATGTGGTAATCGATCTCATGGGAGCGCTTTGAACGGGCGGACGTCGCTCCGGCCGGGAGAGGGGGCGGCTGGGTGGCGGGTTGGAAAAGCCCCGGCAGCACGGCGGCGGCGGGTTCCCATTTCGCCATGCCTTCGGACCAGACCAAGGTTTCGGCGGTCAGAGTGCCGGCTTCGACCAATTCGGAAAGGTTCTCGTCCGAAGCGGTCGCCGTGCCGGACGCGGAGTGATAATGCCAAAGTTTCATGGGTGAAAGGGTGGCCAGCCTAGCGGGGAAAGCAGCGGGGACAATTGGGAGAAACGGGCGAAAATGGAATCGCCGGTCAGAGGCAGAGCTGGGGGAAATCCGTCACCTGCGTGAGTTGGATGCCGTAGCGGTCGGCGATCTCCGGCGCGTCGGATGCGTGGTAGATGTCGCGGTAGTAGATCTCTTGGATGCCGTAGGCGCAGAGCGTCTGCATGCAGGCGGTGCAGGGCATCGTGGTGGTGGCGACTAGCTTGGCTTCGCCCCGGCGGAACAGGCTGCAAAGGTTGATCTCGGCGTGCAGCATGAACTTTTGCCGCGCCTCACGATCGTCCCAAAACCCCAGCGGCGCGTCGTAACCCGGCGCGAGGCCGTTGTAAGCGGTGCCGATTACCCGGTGGTTCCAATCCAGGGCCGCCGCGCCGACCTGACGGTAGGGATCTTCCGAACGAAGGCTGGCGACGTGGGCGAGCGCCATCGCGTACTGCGGAATCGAAAGTCGGGACATAAGACGAGGGTTGAAAACGCGGTGCCTGTTCAAACACGGAGGGCAGGGGCCGAAAACCACGAAAAACACCAAAGGACACGAAATTGGGACCTTTCGTGTCGTTTCGCGACTTTCGTGGTTTCTCTTCTTCGCCAATGGCTTTTGGTTAAAGCGTGGACCGCACCCGCTCCGGAGTATTTGCCGCGCTCGTCGCGTTCTTCCTGTGGGGCGTGTTGCCCATTTTTTGGAAAAACCTCGGCTTTCTCCCGCCGGTTTCGATCGTCGCCCAGCGGACGATTTGGTCGCTCTTGTTGCTGCTGCCGCTGGTTTGGTTTCGTGGCGACCGGGCGGAATTGCTCGGAGGATTGAAACGTCCTTCGACCTTCGGCTGGCACGCGTTGTCGGGGACGTTGCTGGCCTCGAATTGGTTGCTTTACGTCTGGGCGACCTTGAACGGCCGGATCGTCGAAGGCGCGTTCGGTTACTATCTGAATCCGTTCTTCAACATGCTGTTCGGTGCGCTGTGGTTCGGGGAACGGCACAATCGATTGCAGCTCGCGGCGATCGGCTTGGCGCTGACCGGGCTGTTTTTCCAGATCCCCGCGTTGAATGGATTTCCTTGGGTGTCGTTCGTGCTCGCCCTGACCTTTTCGCTCTATGCGGTGGTGCGGAAAAAAGCGCCACTCGGTTCGCTCAACGGCTTGGTGGTGGAAACGTTGCTGATGGCTCCCATCGCGCTCATCTGGCTGGCGGGGCACTCGGCTTCGCTGCCGGCGGCGTTCGGCGGTTCGCCCGGTCGCGCCGCGTTGGTCATCGCGACGGGTATCGCCACGGCCACGCCGCTGTTATTTTTCGGCTATGCCACGCGAACCATCCGGCTCACCACGCTCGGCATTCTCCAATTCCTCGGGCCGACCCTGCAGTTCCTGATCGGTTGGAAACTTTACGGCGAACCGATCTCGGCGCTACGGCTGGTTTCCTTCAGCTTCATCTGGCTGGCCATCGGTGTGTATGCGTTCGATGCGTGGCGGACCCAAACGGCGGACCGGAAAATTTAGATTTTCGCGACCGCAGCCCGAATCTCCGCCTGCACTTCCTCCATCGTGCCACGGGTGTCGATGACCCGGGCGAACGGTTCACCTGCCAACGAAAGGAAAATTTCCCGGCAGCGTTCGAGGTTTTCCCGCTTCTCGAACTCGTTCGCGGTGTCGCCCCGACCACCAATACGGGAAAGGGCGGTGTCGACATCAAGATCGAGGATGAAGAGCAAATCCGGCACGGGGGCGAAGGCTTCGTTCTGTCGACGGATTTCCGCAGGGTCGAAACCGATCGCGCCCTGATAGGCCATGTTGGAAAAGTAGTAGCGGTCGAGGATCACCGTTTTGCTCGCGGCCAAGGCGGGCGCGATCACCTGTTCGGCGTGCTCCCGGCGATCGGCGAGAAACAGCTCCAACTCTTCCTCTGGGGCGAGACGTCCGTTGACGAACGAGTCGCGGAGTTTTTTCCCGTGAACGCCGAGCGTCGGTTCGTAATCAACGATCACCTCGCGACCCTGCTCGCGGAGCCACGCGGCGAGCTGTTGGGCCTGGGTCGATTTGCCCGTGCCGTCGATGCCTTCGATCACGATGAACATGCGGGAGACTTAGGAGGGAATGGTGGGATCGGGAATGCCAAACGTGAGAGCCGTAAAGCGATCAGTCTTTGAACTGCTGATCATGAGCTTCGCAATGGCGGAAAAACTCCTTGCCGTAGAATAAATAAGGGATGCCAAGGAAGGCTCGCGCTTTATTGGCTCGGGATGTAAATGGCGGTGGCGTAAGCTGTTCCAAAAAAGCTGACGACATTGGCGTGGGAATCGAAATCAACATCCCAACGGAAGCCCACAATGGCGTTTGCTCCTAAATAGCTGGCTCGGAACTGAAGCTGGCTAACAGCAATTGCGAAGGCGATTTCGATATCGTCGGAACGGAAAGTTGCCCCTGCGTATTGTCCGGTTATGCCTAATTGGCCGCTTGCGTTGATGCTAACGCCCCCAACCAACTGTCCTACGTTTGATCCTTTTGAGATTTGGCCGTTTCTACGGTTTGCGGACAGCTTGTGGCTGAAGCTTTGCTTCATTGTTTCGAAGTCGCTCCCCATGCCTCCTCTGGTTCCCAGGGAATAGCAAACCATGCCAAGGATGTCATGTGGTGCATACACGCTGCCGCTTGTGACCGGTATTTGATCAGGTCTTAAACGGGCGACGTAAGATTCAACTTGATCTCTGCTGTCTGGAACAAGGAGCTCGGATGAGCAGTTGGGGCATGAGACCATCGTGCCAATTTCGGATTCGTAAGCGGTAACCGAAGAATCGCAAACGGGGCAAATGAACTCAATTCCGTGCATGGATTTGGAAGGTGACGATTAGGAAGGGAGAGTGGGTCTCTACTATGGGACGAGCGTTCTCTTTACCCGCAATAACGCGTGTTCAAATGCGCGAGGTAGGCGTCCGCATTCGGCGCGGCACCGGTGGCGTGACGGATGAGTTCGGCGGGATCGAGGGTGCCGCCTTGCGCGTGGACGTGTTTCCTCAGCCAAGCGAGGAGCGGGCCATAGTCGCCATTGCCGATACCCGTGGCCACGGCGGGCTGGCGCTTGGCGGCTTCGAAGAGTTGGGCGGCGTTGAGATTGCCCAAGGTGTAGGTGGCGAAATAACCGATGCCCCCCATCGACCAGTGGATGTCCTGCAGGCAGCCGTGCTTATGGTCCGGCGGGGTCATGCCGAACAGCGCGTGGAAGCGTTCGTTCCAGGCGGCAGGCAAATCGTTCACCTTGAGGTCGCCGCGAATGAGCGCGCGCTCGAGATCAAAGCGCAGGAGAATGTGCAGGTCGTAGGTCGCTTCGTCGGCTTCCACGCGGATGAACGATTTTTCGGAGCGACGAATCACTTCGAGGAAGTCTTCGAAGGCGATCGACCGGAGCTGCGGGAAGTGGTCGCAGGCGATCGGGAACCATTTGCACCAAAACGCCTCCGAGCGACCGATGTGGTTTTCCCACAGGCGGGATTGCGATTCGTGGATGCCGAGCGAGACCGCTTCGCCCGAGGGCAGACCGAAGTCCGCTTCGGGCAGGCCTTGTTCGTAAAGCCCGTGACCGGCCTCGTGCATCACGCCGAAGAGCGACGAGGTGAAGTCGTTTTCGTCGTAGCGCGTCGTGAGTCGCACATCGCGCGGGCCGAGCGTCGTGCAAAACGGATGCGCGGTGGTGTCGATGCGACCGGCGGTGAAATCGAAGCCGAGCGAGCGGGCGACCGCTTCATTGAGCTTTTGTTGTTCCTCGATGGGATACGGTCCGGCGGGCAAACGGGCGCTACGGCGGGAAGAATGATCGACTGCGCAATCAGCGATCTCACGAAGCTTCGGGCGCAGCGTGTCGAAAAGCCCGGCGACGTCGCGGGTGGTCGCGCCACGCTCGTAGGTGTCGAGCAGGGCGTCGAACGGTTCGCTCGGATACCCCCAGCGGTCGGCCTTTTCGCGAGCGATGGCGATGAGCTTTTCCAGATGCGGGGCGAAGACGGAGAAATCGGAAGCTTCGCGCGCGGCGGCCCAAGCGTGTTTGCCGAGTGAAGACACGTGCGCTTCACGGCTGACCAATTCCACCGGTAGTTTGGTCGCGCGATCGAAACGTCGGCGTAGTTCGCGAACGTTGGCGGAATAGGTGGGATTGCTTTGATCGTCCGATGCTTCGGCACCGCCGAGCGCGCGTTTCCAAGCGTCGGAAGTCGCCAGTTCATGGGCTTTCGCGGTGAGCCAGGCGAGCTGGTTCGCACGGTGAGTCGCGGCGGCCTCGGGCAAGAACGTCTCTTGATCCCAGCCGAGCATTTCGGCGGACGAGGCGATCAAGGCGTGTTCGCGGGCGAGGTCGTAGAGGTTCATGCCGCATTATCAGCCCTAACAAGAATGGGCGGAAGGAAGAAAGCGGACGAACGGTTCAGTCCAGCAGATTGCCGTAGTATTTCCGGGCGAGAGACAACGAGAGTCCGAGAATCTCGTAGCTATGGGCTTTCTTCAACGCCTCGTCGGCCATCGCCGCGCATTCCGCGTGACTGAGCGAGCGGATCGCTTGTCCGACGCTTGGGACTTGTTGCGGGCCAACGGAAAGTTCCTCGACGCCGAGGCCGATGAGCAACGGCGTCAACCGGATATCGCCCGCCGTTTCACCGCAAACCCCGGTCCAGATGCCGTTGTCATTGGCGGCGTCGATGGTGCGCTTGATCAAGCGAATCACCGCCGGATGCGTCGGTCGGTAAAGATCGGCGACGTGCGGATTCACGCGGTCGACGGCGACCGTGTATTGGATCAGGTCGTTGGTGCCGATGGAGAAGAAGTCGACTTCCGGTGCGAGCAAATCCGCGCAGACCGCGGCGCTGGGCACTTCGATCATCACGCCGACCGGTAGCTCCGGGTCAAACGGCACGTTTTCCCGGTGCAATTCGTCCATGCACTCGCGCAGCGTGTCCTTGGCGCGCTTCACTTCGGAAAGTCCGGAGACGAGCGGGAACATGACCGCGACTTTGCCCGTGGCGCTCGCGCGCAGAATCGCCCGGAGCTGTTCCTTGAACATCGCGGGCCGGGAAAGCGAAACGCGAATGCCGCGCCAGCCGAGGAACGGGTTCGGCTCCGGATCGGTCAGCGGTTCGACCGGCAGTTTGTCGCCGCCCGCGTCGAGCGTGCGGATGATGACGGTGTGAGGGCCGACTTCCCGGGCGAGGCGGCCGTAAACCGCCGCCTGACGATGTTCGTCGGGCATTTCCTCGCCGTTGAGCAGGAGGAACTCGGTGCGATAGAGGCCGATGCCTTTCGCGCCGCTGCGTTTGACCAAGCCGAGTTCGTCGACGAGTTCGACGTTGGCGGAAAGGGTGATCGCGCGACCGTCGGTGGTGTCGGTCGCGACATCGCGCATCGCTTCCAGCGCGCTGCGGACCTTCGCCTTTTCCGCGCTCACCGACTCGTAGTGAGCGAGCGTTTCCGGCGACGGATGAAGGATCAATTTGCCCGCGTAACCGTCGAGGATCCCCGGTGTAAGCGTTTGCAGGTCAATGACCGTGCTATCCAAACCGAGCACCGCGGGAATGCCGAGGGCGCGGGCGAGAATCGCCGTGTGCGAGTTCACGCTGCCGAGTTCGGCGGCGAAGCCGAGGATGTGACGACGGTTCATCGCGGCCGTGTCCGACGGCGAAAAGTCGTAGGCCACCAGGATGTGCTGGCCATCCGCCGGCGTGAAGTGGCGCGGTTCGGCTTCCTCTTTGAAATTGCGGAGGACGCGCTGGCAGACGTCTTCGATGTCGGCGGTGCGTTCGCGCAGATACGGATCTGGAATGCGACGCATCGCTTCCAGGAAGTTCTGCATGATGGCGTAGAACGCGTATTCGGCGTTCTGGCAGCGCTCGGCGATGGCGTCGTTGACTCGATCGACCACCGAGCGGTCTTCCAGCAGCATCTGGTGCGCTTCGAAAATCTCGCTCTCGTTGTCGCCGGCGAGGGCTTCCAGCCGGTGCTGGAGTTCCATCAACTGGCGTTTCGTGATGTCGAGCGCTTCCTTGAAGCGCTCCTGCTCACGGGGGATTTCGGTCTCCTCGATTTGGTAAACTTCCGGGGCGGAAAAGCCGCGGGCAATCACGTGCAGCGGCCCGATCGCGATCCCCGGCGACGCGGGAATCCCGTGAAAGACGATCTCCGGTTCGACTTCGGGCTGAGCCATGATCCGGGCGGATGATGGAGCCGCGGAAGAAGCGGGGGAAGAAGAATCCGTGAGAGTCTCCTCCGCCGGAAAGTCTACCCGGGCATCGGCCGTGGGGGTAGACGGACCGTGAGAGGAAGGAGACATGTGGGAAAATGAGCGGAATCCGTGACGGACAAGCGTCGCCTACTTGGGCACGGAGGACGTTCGCCTGCCGGCGTCAATCCTCCTCGAACTTGCGGGCGATCAGATCGCCCACGGCGTCAAGCGCGGCATCGCTGTCCGGGCCTTCGGCGGTGACGGCGATGACGGAGCCGTGGCCGGCGGCGAGCATCATGAGGCCCATGATGCTTTTGCCATCGACTTCTTCGCCATCTTTCTCGACGCGGATGTCCGATTGGAACCGGTTCGCCGTTTTGACGAACTGGGCCGCGGGCCGGGCGTGAATGCCCAGTTTATTGAGGATGGTGAAGTCTTTCCGAGCCATGTGAGCGAAGCGCCGTTGGGTTACGACGGGCGGCAGTGTAGGGACTGCGCCTAGCGGACTCCAAGGGAAAAAATGAGGGGTTAGGGACGTAGCCGGCCAAGGGGAAAACCGGCCTCAAAATCCACCCGCCATGTGGTTGAGCAGCTTTTGGTTGAATTCGTCCGCCATGTTGTAGCCGAGTCGGCGCAATTGCTGATCGAGCGCGGCGATGGCGACCATGCGGGCAGTGTCACGGCCCGGGGCCACGGGGATTTCCACCAGCGGGACGTGTTGGCCGAGGATTTCGTAGGTCTTCGTCTGGAGGCCGAGGCGGTCGACTTCATTCAAATCGGCGTGCGGTTTGAGCATGACCACGAGGTCCAGTCGCTTGTCCGGACGAATCGAGGCGAGGCCGTAAAGGTTGGCGGCGTTGATGATGCCGATGCCACGGATTTCCATGTAGCCGCGGGAAAGGTCCGGCGCGGTGGCGATCAGTTCGCCGCCCACGAGTTTGATCCGCACCATGTCGTCGGCGACCAAGGACGCGCCGCGTTCGAGCAAGCCGACGGCTGTCTCGCTTTTGCCCGAGCCGCTTTTTCCGATGATCATCACGCCGATGCCGCGCATATCGACCATGCAGCCGTGGACGCTGACGCTCGGGCCGAAGTCGTGTTCGAGATGAATGGTGGCGGCGTTGAGGAATTTCATTGTCACCTGCGAGGTGCCGAAAACCGGAATCCCGTGTTCTTTCGCGATCCCCATCAGGTCATCTCCAAGCGTGGCGCCGCGGGCGACCACGATGCAGGGGATGTCGCGGTCGCAAATTTGGCGGAAGCGGCGTTCGCGCATCTCCTCGGGCAGCTTCTTCAAATAGGCCATTTCCGAATTGCCGAAGACCTGGATTCGCTTCCGGGCGAAGTAGGAAAAGAAGCCAGCCAGAGCGAGGCCGGGGCGGTTGATCGCCGGTTCGCTGATCTGGCGGTCGAAGCCATGCGTCTCGCCGTGAAGGGAAAGCCCCAGCTTTTCCGCATGGCGCTCGAAAAATTGGCCGACGGTGATCGAAGCGACGGTTTTGACCCGCGGGGAACTCATGCCGTGAGATTTCCGGGGCGGACGGGACGAGTCGAGTCTTTAGGTGGGTCGCGAGGAGTGATCAGTGGACAGTGATCGGTGATCAGTGGAAGAGAGGACTGGGCTCACTGGGACCGCGGACTTCAGTCCGCATCGGGCGAAAAGCGGACTGAAGTCCGCGGTCCAATTGAAGTTCATTGCGCCGTTATGCTACCGAAACAACGACTCCACTCCCATCGCGGATTTCCGCAGGAACTTCGGCAGCGCTTTTGGGTTCCGCGGGCGAAGCAAACGGAAAGCGACGCCGAGCAGGTTCAGGGTGAAGATGTGGTCCAGCAAACGATAGCCGCGCCGTCGCCGCAGCAATATGCTGGCGATCCAGGAAAGCGTGCGGCGCTTGAGGTGGAATGGCTCGAAGTTGAGCTTGATGCGATAACGCGACCGGATTCCGCGGGGCCAGCGGCGTTTGTAGTCTCGCTTCGCCTGCCGCAAGCGGTCGGCGAGTTCTTCGTCGAACGGGAGAAAGTAATAACGACGAGCGAGCCGGATCAGGCCGAAGAGATCCCGCATGTGCTTGAGGTCATCGACGGGCAAACCGGCTTGCGCGGCGAGTTCGATCATGCGCGGGAAATGACTCGCCGCCAGTTCGCCCGATCGAAGCACGCGCTCCGGTTGCGGCACAAAGTGACGGTGAAGCTTCCGCACGGCGTGGTTCACGAAGAGGCAATCCCAGTAAACATGCATGAGCGGCGGAATACGGACGCGACGGAAAAAGAGTTTCTGCCGGGCGAAATCCTCGAGGTAGAGCAGCTGGTGGATGGCGGTGTCGGCGAGGGCTAACAGTTCCAGTGTCGCGGGAGCGTGTTTGGAGCCGGTCATTTGCTCCACACTTTCCTCCACGGTTCGTCCGTGTTGAAAAACGTCGATCGCGGCGGCGACGTTAAGGCGAATCCAGATGTCGCGGTTGTCAGTTTCGAGCAACGCGAGGCGACGGAATCGATGCCAACCGCCCGTTTGGCACCAGACGGAAAGTCCGGCGAGTTTCACGTCGCGAAGTTCGCGGGCGAATCGTTCACAGTCCCAGCCGATGAACGATGGGTATTCGCCCGCGCCCTCGTATTCGCGACGCGCTTGAAGCTCCAAAATCTTCGGTTGGGCGATTTCGTGAAACGCGCGGTTGAGCGGGAGATAGCGGAAGAAGTCGCTTTCGCCGTGTTTCATCGAGACGATGAAGTTGGGCGAATCGATCCCCTTCAACGTTTCCGCCAGCGTCCTGCGGTGCCAGATCAGGTCGCCGATCGGATGCGCGCCGACAGTCCACGTGCGCAGGATCAGCGTTTTATCGCGTTGCTCGAATTCGGGCAAAAGGTTGCGCAGCAGCCGGTTGGTATCGGCCGGGGTTTTCAGATGCAGTCGCGTACGGATCGGCGTTTTGACGTCGACGCCATCGCTTTCGCCGATGCGCAGGATCAGTCCGGCGAGCTGCGGGAAGTCGTCGAGCGTTCGCCTAACGAGATCGCGGTAATACGCTTCGAGGTCGAGCGGGCGAGAACCCACGACCGCTTCCACCGCAGGCGTGAGCGGCAAGACATCGGAGGTGAGCAAAATCTTCAGCCCGAACTCCGACCGGATCAGATCGAACAAACGGGCGAACTCTTCGCGAAACACGCCGATGCGCGCGGCAATGTCCGGTTCGTGCGCGGGATGCGTGGCGAGATGAGCGAGATCGTCGAGGGTGATCGTGTTGTAACCCAGCGCCGCGACCGATCCACAAAAGCGTCGCAGGTCTTCGGCAATACGATCCCATTGCGCTCGCCGGTCCGGCCCGGTGGAAAGGTGGGCAAAGGGAATCTTCGACCAGTTAATGCGGCTTTTTTCATAACCGCGGAAGAAGGGGCCGATGCCGTCGATGAGAAGCCAGTCCATGAGATATCTCGCGAAGTTGACTGGCGATTTCGTTCCCGCGAGGAGCCTCGGCTGACGGCTTTGTCACGAAGAGCGACGGTCCACCGATTCTCCCGAGGCCCTCCCCGCGTGACGTAAGGTTCGCCGGTCGACCGCCACCTTCACGGCTTTTCCCCATTGCCATGGCCCGCCTCAACAGGTTGATTGGATGGAACAACATTTATCGCGATGCAAGACGACTCGTCGCGAAACACCACGCCCTGTCATCGTCGACTCGCTTCTTATGGGTATCGGCATCTCCTTGGTCTGCGTGGTGGTCGGTTTCGCTGCTTCCGAACGGTTATTTCGCGCTCTTTTCTGCGAGCAGAATTCCAGAAGCGGGAATGATCTTTCGTGAGTTTCGTGCTCGTTCGCGTGCAAGAGGCTTGGGTGAATGTTAGAGAGTTTTTAGATGATGTTTTAAATATAATGATTGATGGGTCTATGGCGGTTGGCTTGTCTGTCGTCCGCGTTGATGAAGATTTCACGAAAGGTTTCGGGCTCGCCGGGGTTTTCGCTCTTGGAAGTGGTGGTTTCGCTGGGCGTGCTGGCGGTGGCGATTCCTTTGGCTCTCGCGGGAATTGTTGGGTCCACGAACGCGGATCTGGCTTCCCGTGCGGATTCGCTGGCGGGTTCGATAGTCGCGGTTTGTTTGAAGGAATGGAGCGAGGCGAAAGGCGCGAAGGAAGAAATCGGGGGTGACGAAAGTGGCGGAGTTTGGTCGATGGGTTTTGCCTCAACAGGCGAATCGTGCGGCAAGATAGAGGTGAACGATTATCGATCGGGTTGCCGGAAGGCGGGAGTGGTCTATCTCGCAAGAGTCGAGGAAATACCTGCGGAGGACGCTTCGCACGCCCGCGGAATTCTCGTATCGGTTGAGTTTCCCGCGATGGCCGCGGAAGCCAAGCGGCAGCGCCTGGAATTTTTCACCCGCTTGCCGTGATGCTTCGCCCGGCGTTCAGTTTGCTCGAACTTCTATTGGCGATGTCGGCGGGGATGATGGTCCTGCTCATCGCCGCGACCGCTTTGGGAGATGCGGGCGAAAAATGCGCACGCTTGAAAGCCGGTGTAGGCGCGCGACGGGAGTTCCGCTCGGGTTTAGCAGAATGGAACGCGGATCTCGCCTCGGCGGTTCCATCGCTGCCGCCGAAGTTTTTCAAACGCCAAAGCCACGAAGCGGGCGATCGCGTGGGGTTCTTCCTGCTTCGTCCGCATGCGGGGCAATCGGAGGAATCGTGCGCGGGAGATTTGTGCGCGGTATTTTATTACCTCAAGGACATCGAATCGAACGGGCAAACGGTCCGGTGCTTGATGCGGGGATTACGGGAAAGCGCGGAGGTTTACGTGGCCATCCAGCAGGAGGAGGAAGAAGCATTGTTCGAGACGCGCGATGGAGATGAACCGGTGATGTTCGGAGTGGTGACCTTCGACGCGCGCCCGAAGGTGAGAAAAGCAGGCGCTTGGGTGGAGTGGGATGTGGAGGAAACCGATCGTCCGCAGGCGATGGAGTGGAGCGTGGAAGTGGCGCGGCGTGACTTGGAAAAGCGACTCGAAACGACCGCGCAATGGAACGCGTTGCTCGGCGAACGCTCTCCACGCGACGCGAAGCAAATTGAAGTTCAAACCGGCATCGCCGCCTTCGGTCATGAGGAGAAACCGTGATCTCGTTTTGCTCCCGCCGGGCTACACGTTGCCAGCCGTGCTGGTGCTGATGGCGGCGTTGTTTTTGCTCGTCGTCGGATCGCTCGCGGTGAGCGTCGGCGAACGACGTATCACCCGTCGCGGCGTGGATCGCGAGCGCGCCGCTTTGGCGGCACGCGCTGGGCTGTCGGAGGTGCAGGCTTTGTTGGAAAAGGAGGCCGCGAATGACGACTTTCTGGTGACCGGCGCGAAGTCCACGCCGCATCTTTTTCTAGTTCGACCGGAAGCAAAGCAGGGCAGCTTTTCGTTTCGCTATCGTCCGCTGTTCAGCACGCGAAATCCGCCCGCGGATCAAACCGCGGTGACGGCCCCTGAGGTCGAGGAGCCGGAGGAGGAAAGCATTTCCCTTCGTCCTTTCGCGCACGATCCGGTGGAGGTCGCGTGGTTGCCGATCCAGGATCGCGACGGCAAACCGGTGGCGCGTTACGCGTTTTGGGTGGAGGACCTGCAAGGCCAGCTCGACGCGAAATCGGCGGGCAATCGGAAAGGTCCGGACGAATCGCATCTCAGGCCCGCGTGGCCGTTTCCCGCGTCGCTCAATCCAGCACCGTCCAAGCAAACGAATGATCGCGATGCCGAACCGGCTTTGGACGTGGTGGCATTGCGTGCGCTTCCTCCCGAACCGGAGCCGGGCGATTGGGACCGGAAGATCATGGAGAATCGCAAGCTGCTCGTTTCGCCCGGCTCGGTGCTGGCGGCGGCCGAGCGACCGCTTCCGTTGAAGCGCGATGCGGACGGAAGATTGGAAGATCCTTTGGCGAGAACGCTGGAGGAAAACCTCGCTGCGAACTTGCGTCCGTACGATGAGCAACCGCGTGTGCCGTTCGTGAAAGGCATCGCTCCGCTCGTAGCCGGTCAGCCGAAGCTGAACCTCAACGCGGAGTTGGCGGGGGGGAAGGAAAGCGTGGAAAAAGTCGCCGGTTGGATTCGGCAGGCTTTGCCCGAATTCGAATCGCGCCAAGGTGGCTTTCCCGAGCAATACCTGGAGACATTGGTCGCCAACGCCTTCGATTACGCGGACTCCAATGCCGAGGCGACGGTGGAGGAGAACCGTTATCGTGGTCTCGACGCTTGCCCGGTGGTGAGCGAGTTCGTGATGCGTTTCCGCTGGGAAAACGTCGTGCAGGAGAATGGTCGGAAGTTTCTCGTGCTGAGCGCGAGCACGTATGCCGAGCTATGGAATCCGACGGATCAGCCGGTCCACGGGCGAGCCGAGTTGAGCTTCGAAACGAATTTCACCTTCGCCGCCGGAGCGAACCCCGCGATGAGCTTGGGCGATGCGGGGTGGTTGAGGGATCGTAGCGTGACGACGAGCGAGCCGCCGTTGGTGGAGCGCGACGGCGGGTTCGTGTTTCCCTTCGACGTGCCGCTGCTTCGCCCGAACGAATACAAGCTGATCAAAGCGGGCCAAGTGACTTACAAGATCGATGTCGGGCCGGATTCCTTCTTTATCCCGAGCCCGCTGACGCTGTCGGGCGACGATGGCGTCAGCGGCTACAAACTTTGGTGGAACGATAAGAAGGTCGACCAAGCGCGGGGCAAACTTCGGCGCAATGACGCGACCTTGTATTACCCGTCCGACACCAAGGCGAAACCCCGCCAGAAGCAGCGGGCGAATGTTCCGGCGCTGGCTCACAAACGCGGCACGTCACTTTACCGCAATAACCCGGGCGATCCGCGCATGACGGTGTATTTGCAAGCGCCGCAGGACGCCAACGATTACCCGGACAATTACAGTCCGAACCGTCGCAATGTCCGGTGGGGCAACATCTATGCCACGGATTTGCCGAGCAAACCGAAGTACTATGGCCGTGTCTTGCCTTCGGAATGGCCGGACGGCGGACACGATGCCGATTATGGAAGCGTGCCGCCCGCGGTATCGGCGGGAGAAGGCGGCAAGGATGGTGACGAGCGCGTGATGCCGGACGATCCGCAATTCTTCCAGAACCTGTCCGAGCCGAAACGCGAGCAAGCGCCGATGATGATTTCCAATCGCGGACGGTTTTTCAGCGCGACCGAACTCGGGCGAATCTACGATCCGGTGATGTGGAATGCGGGAGCGCCTCCCAGCGCGGGCGAGCCGTGGCCCGATGTCACGGACTCGTCGTTGGCGAGCGGCGATTTCGGCGGGGGAAATACGTTGCGGATCGGTCGCCCGGAACACCCGCGCTTCGACCGGCCGGGAATGCGCGCGACGCGGTTGCTCGATTTGTTTCACGCGGGCAAATCGCGTTCGAACGACGCCAGCCAACGGGAAGGAGCGCTGGTGCAGATCGAAGGTCACGTGAACCTGAATACGGCCCGTCGCGATGTCATTCGCGCGTTGGCTGCTGGGTCATTGCGGATGGATCCTTTGCTGGCGAAGAGGACTTCGCTGACTCACGACACGATGGCGCGTCTTGCTCCGCCGGTATCGCCGTTGGAATTGTCCGCGCCTACCCGGGAGCACGAAGCCGACCGCATCGCCGAGGCTATCATGAAAGGACGACCCTTCGCCTCGCCGTCGGAGATCGCCGCGTTGAAGGATGAGCAAGGCCGCTTCGTGTTCGGCAATCGCGAGCTATACCCGGATGGGACTTCCATCCAATGGAGTGATGCGGCGGCGGAGGAAGTTTTCGCCCGTGTTTACGAAGCCTCCACCACGCGATCGCGAAATTTCCGCGTGTGGGTGATCGGCCAGTCGCTGGGGCCGACGAAATCCGATGGCTCGCCCGTAGTGCTCGCCGAATGCCGGAAGGTCTTTTCCGTGTTCGCCGATCCGGGCGAACGAAACCCGGACGGCTCGATTGATCCGAAGAAAACCCGCGCTGTGATTCTCGATGAAAACGATTTTTAACTGCCTGCTCCTCCTCGTCTTTGCCGTCGTCCAAGGCTTCGCTCAAACGGACAAGCCATCGGTGGGTTTCCTGCGCTTGGTGCATGGGGTGGCGCCGGGCGAAGGAACGCTGCGCGTGAAACTCGACGGTGCGGAGTTGTTTCCACGAGGCTACGAACTCGGTCAACGGACGGGTGGCATCGGACTTCAAGCGGGCGGGCACGTTTTGGAATTGGCCAAGAACGGCGTGGAGACGGCGAAGGAAAAGATCGATTTGCCCGCGGGCGAAACGATCACCGTGTTGGCCTATGCCGAAAAACTGCCGGCGAAGCGCGAGGGCGAACCGGCGCGCTGGGCAATCAAGCTGCGAAAGTTGCCCGCAGCCGCATCCGGCGAAGGCTACCGGCTTTCGCTGATTTCCTGCTGCGACCGCGAAGAAGTGGTCGTGCGCACGTTCATCGAGGCGAAGCGGAAAACGGAAACGACTCCGCTCAAACGATTCCAAACGTCGGAGATTGATCTTGGCCGCGGTCGTGGGGGCGTTGAAGTCCGGCTCGGAAACGAAGCACTCGTGTCCGTTTCATTGGACGAGCCGGGCAACTACGTGGTGGTTCTTTACGAAGACGCCAGCGGCCGGGTGAGGGCGCTGGCGTTTTACGATCCGAAGTTTGAGGTAGCGGGATAAGTTACTTCCGCGTCAGCAGCGACTTGCCGGTCATTTCGGCGGGTTGCGCAAGGCCCATCATGTCGAGCAGCGTCGGGGCGACATCGGCGAGGATACCGTCCTGCACGTTGAACTGGTCGGCGTCGTCGGCGACGTAAACGGCGTGCACGAGGTTGGTCGTGTGCGCGGTGTGGGGCGAGCCGTCGGCGTTGCGCATGAACTCGCAGTTGCCGTGGTCGGCGGTGATGAGGAGCTTGCCGCCGAGGCGCAGGGTTTCCTCGACGACCGCTTTCACGCCGACGTCGATGGTTTCGCAGGCCTTGATCGCGGCTTCGACGACACCGGTGTGGCCGACCATGTCGGGGTTGGCGAAGTTGAGGATGACGAGATCGTAGTCCTTGAGCTTGTCGATGACGGTCTGAGTGACCTGCGGCGCACTCATCTCCGGCTTGAAGTCGTAGGTCGGCACGTCCTTCGGCGACGGAATAATGAAACGGTCTTCGCCCAGATAAGGTGGCTCGACGCCGCCGTTGAAGAAGTAGGTGACGTGCGGATACTTTTCCGTTTCGGCGATGCGCATCTGCGTCTTACCCGCGGTGGCGACGGTTTCGCCGAGACCCATTTCCAAGGTCTGCGGGCCGAAGATCACCGGGCAACCGAAGGTTTTGTCGTATTCGGTGAGCGTGACGAAATGAATCGTCGGCACCACCGGGCGTTCGAAGCCGTCGAACTTCGGCAACAGGAGCGCTTCGGAAATTTCGCGCGCGCGGTCCGAGCGGAAGTTGAAGAACAGCACCACGTCGCCATCGCGCACGCGTTGGGTGTTCGCCTCGGCGAAAATCAGCGCGGGCATGAACTCGTCGGTCTTGTCCTGACGGTAGTAGTCGGCGACGGCCTCGCTGGCGAGCAGGTCGGACGTTTCGCCTTGGCCGAGCACGATGGCGTTCCAGGCGAGCTGCACGCGGTCCCAGCGCTTGTCGCGGTCCATCGCGAAATAGCGGCCGACGACCGTCGCGATGCGCGCGCCGCACGGGGTGATTTCGTCTTCGAGTTTGGAAAGATAACCCGCGCCGCCGGTGGGCGACGTGTCACGGCCGTCGGTGATCGCGTGAACGAAGATGTCCGGCACGCCTGCGGCATGGGCGAGCTTCACCATCGCGGCGAGCTGGTCCTGATGGCTATGCACGCCGCCGTCGGAAACGAGGCCGATCAAGTGTAGTCGGCCGGATTTCGCTTTTTCGAGCGCTTCGACAAAGACCGGATTCACGGCGAGCGTGTTTTCCTCGATGGCTTTGTTGATGCGGGTGAGGTCCTGATAGACGATGCGGCCCGCGCCGAGATTGAGGTGGCCGACTTCCGAGTTGCCCATCTGACCGGGGGGCAAACCGACGTCGAGGCCCGACGCGCTGACGAAGCCTTTCGGGTATTTTTCCAGCATCACGTCGTGGAACGGCGTGTTCGCGAGCAGCGTCGCGTTGCCGTCGCGGGTCGCGGTTTCCTTGCCACCTGGGTTCACACCCCAGCCGTCGCGAATGATGAGCACCACCGGTTTCTTGGCCATAACGCGCGCGGTTTACCCCTCCGCGAGGCGGGCGTCGAGTGATTCATGGCTGCAAATCCGTGGGAACCCCTTCAAGCTGACCGCGTGAACGACGACCTTTTGCCGGAATTGCTTCGAGCGGTGGAGCAGCAGCTTGTTTCGCCCCAGACAAAATACGTGGCGAAAACCTTGGAGCGGTTGGTGAAGGACGGCGTCGCGGAAGCCGAAGCGAAGGAGCAAATCGCGTTGTGCCTCGGCCAGGAAATGGATGCCTCGTTCCGCAAGCGCCGTGGGTTCGATGAGAAAGCCTACCGGGAGTTGTTGGATGAATTGCCGGTGGAGGAGGGGGATGAGGAGGAAGAATGAAGATGTTTGAAGAGTGGGGTTTTTGGGGATCCTTATTCGGGCAACTTATCGTGTGCGCGATCGTCTACGGCTCCCTAGTGGTTGCCTACACACGGGGAATCGAGGAATTCCACCGTTGGCGATTTCGAGGTGTAGAAGGAGCCCGGCGATTTTTGAAGCGCCTCAGCCAGTGGTCGATTCCGCCTTCGGGTGGATTCGATACCCTTGAGAAAATGCGTGTATGGAGCCGGAGCGGCTGGCCCATGATGGCATTCGGGTTTACGGGAATTCGCCAAAATTTGAAACTCATTGAAGAAGGGAGGCCGCAATGGCTTTACCTGGCCATTGTGGTGACGTTGCCGTTGTTCACTGCGCTGCCGCGCGCTTATTACCGAACCGCGAAGCGGGCTTTCGGCGAGCTTGGGATCGCGTCATTGAATGAGTTACCAGCGACCGATGGGTCTGAACGCGAAAAAGCCGCGGGTTGATCCGCGGCTCTTTCGATGGTTGACGGGGCGGACTGAAGTCCGCGGTCCAATTGGGTCACTTCCCCTGCCAGTCGCCGAAGGCGCGGAACTTCGCGTAACGGCGATCAAGGAGGACATCGACGGGCAGCTTGGTTAGCTCGTCGAGCTGGCGCAGAATGACTTCCTGGAAATTCGCGGCGGCAGCGGCGTGGTCGTGATGCGCGCCGCCGTTCGGCTCGGGGATGACCTCGTCGATGAGGTTGAGCTTCTTCAAATCCGGCGCGGCCAGCTTCATTGCTTCGGCCGCTTCCGGGGCGTGCTTCCGGTGCTTCCAAAGAATCGCTGCGCAACCTTCCGGGCTGATCACCGAGTAGTAGGCGTTTTCCATCATCAGCACGCGGTCGGCGACGCCGATACCGAGCGCGCCACCGGAGCCGCCTTCGCCCAATACGACGGCGATGACCGGCACCTTGAGCAGCATCATTTCGCGCAGATTATAGGCGATGGCCTCGGCGATGTTGCGCTCTTCCGCGCCGATGCCGGGGAAGGCGCCGGGGGTGTCGATGAGGGCGATAACCGGGAGATTGAATTTTTCCGCCAGCTTCATCAGGCGGAGCGCCTTGCGGTAGCCTTCCGGATGGGCGCTGCCGAAGTTGCGCTTGAGATTTTCCTTCGTGTCGCGGCCTTTCTGGTGGCCGAGGACGACGACGCGTTTGCCGCCAATGCGGGCGAAACCGCCGGGCATCGAGTGGTCATCGCCGATGTGACGATCGCCATGCAGCTCGGAGAATCCGGTGAATGCGAGCGAGACGTAGTCGAGCATGAAAGGGCGGTTCGTGTGGCGGGCGATCTGCACGCGCTGCCACGGCGTCAGGTTCTCATAGATGGAACGACGCGTGTCGGCGAGTTTGCCCTCCATGATCGCGATTTCCGCGGACATGTCGATATTCTGCGAGTCCGACTTCGTGCGAAGCTTGTCGAGTTCGCGTTCGAGTTCGGCGATCGGCTTTTCGAATTCCAGGAGCTGCATGGGTGCGGAAGGGAGGCTAACGGGTGGATGGGCGGATTTCCACCTCATTCCCGGGGCGGGTGAGGAGGTTCAATTCCTCCATATCGGCGGGATCGAGAAAGAGACCCTTGGCGGGTGCGGCGTCCTTGTCGGAGGCCGTTGCGGGGAGCGGACGGATTTGAAAGGGAAGTTTGGCCAAGTGGATGACCTTTTCCGACTGGCGATAGCCTTTCGCGCCCGGGGCGATGCGCTTGGTGTCCAACACGGCGGACTTGGAATCGATCGATGTCGTCTGCGCGGCGAGATTCGCGGGAACTTCGGCCCGGAGAATCGGGTAATCTTTGACGAATTTGCCGGCGTTCCAGAGCGAGAGAACTTTTTTGTGCGGTTCGATCAGCAGGCGGAAGTCCAAGGGCATGACGACCAGATCATCGCCGGGCTGCAGGCCGGTGATCTCCATCAGCCCGTTGAGATACATCAGGCAATCGACCGAGGTTTTGTATTTCGTCGCGATCCCGGCGAACGAATCGCCGCGGACGACCACGTGGGTTTGCTTGCCCTCGCGGTTTCCGGGCGAAAGCAGCTCGTCGAGGTTCATTTCGCCCAGGATGCGACGAGCTTCGGGTGCCGTGGCGGAAGTCGGATAGAGATTGGTGATGGCGGTCAGCTTCTCACGCGCCTCCTTCAAATCACCGGTGCCGATGAACTCCGCGGCTTTTTGAAACGCCAGCTCGCCCGGTTCAATCTGAGGAATCTCCGGCGCTTCCAACATTTCCACCACATCGGTGTCGGTCTGCGGTTTGACGATTTCGGTTGGATTGGGAACGAGTTTTTCGAACACGCCACCCAAAGGCTTCACCTTGATGTGATAGGCGAGCAGCCCGGTGAAGCTCATGACGCCGATCACCGCGAAGGCGGCGAGCCATTTGATGAAAGTCCAGATCCGCATGGTCGGGCGAAAAGTTCAGAGCAAGCCGCGGCGTTTAAAGTCGAACGCGTTGATCTCGCGCGATTGAAGAATCATCTCGAAGGCAAATTTGAATAGGGAAACCTCCCACGCGTCGTCGACGCCTTCGATGATCGCAAGGGCGGGATTGCCGGTGCGGCGGTTTTCTTCGATCACGCGGTCGCGGACGTTGTCCAGGCGATCGTGGACGATTTGTTCACGCACCGTGCTGCGGCGGAATTGAAAACCGTATTGGAGGAAAGCGAGATCCTTGCCTTCACGGCGGAGGTGTTTGACGAGTTCGTCGAGTTTGCCACGAGCCGTGTCGTCGAACCCATCGAGTTCGATTTCCCGGTAGGCTTCCGGGCGAAAAATGCGCGGCCGCATCGCTTCGACCTCACCGCTGCGGATGCGGATTTCGTCCGGACGATCCATCAGCTCGCTGATGAGCTGAAACTCGAAACGCGTTTCGCCGAACGTATCGATCCGGCGATCCGGTTCGTGAAGAACGCGGGTCGTTTCGAGCGCGTATTGGAGATCGTCGGGCGAATGCATGGCCGGGCCAAAGTTCCGCAGGCCGGAGATTTTGCAAAGAAAAGGGCGGACACCACCGGGGAGTCCGCCCTTGAGAAAGAGTCGCGAACGGATCAGCCTTGTTGGGCGTTCACGTAGGTCACGACGTCGCCGACGGACTGAAGCTTTTCGGCTTCTTCGTCCGGGACTTCGATTTCGAATTCTTCTTCGAACGCCATCACGAGTTCGACGGTGTCGAGCGAGTCAGCGCCGAGGTCCTCGATGAACTTGGCTTCAAGAGTCACCTGGTCGGCGCTCACGCCGAGCTGGTCGACGATGATGTCCTTCACGCGGTCTTCGATGCTTTTTTCAGACATGTGTGCTTGATTGGATGGTTGACGTGGGGGTGATTAACGGGGGGAAAGGAGGTTGGCAACCTCGAAAAACCCGGGGCCCGGAGGATCAGCTCTTGGTCTCGGGGGCGTCGGTTTCGTCGATTGCGGCGGATTCGTAGTCGATGAGTTCGCCGGAAAAGCGTGCGCGCAGGTGGCGCATGAGCCGTTCGGCCGGTTCGCCTTCTTCTTTTTTGAAGCCGCCGTAGGTCATGCCGTCGATCCGGATCCGGCCGTTGCCGCTTTCTCCGCGATAATCGGCGAAGGCGAGGCCTTTGGTGTGCCACTTGCGCAGATCGAGTCGCACGAGTTGGGAAAACGGCACCCGTTTGCCCTCGGCGGTGTGGATGGACGTTTCGTCGATCGCCAGGTGGCGTCGCAACGTGCGGAAAAGAATAAAGGCGGCGGCGGCGGCGACAAGGGCGCAGACGGCTCCGGCGATCCATTGTTCGCGGATTTTGCCAGCGTGGTAGAGGTGTTCCGGCGGTTGGACATTCATCCGCCAGTGCGGCCAGGTGGCGGTAAATTCTTCCCACACCTTGTTCCATGATTTCGCCCGGAGTTGGTCGGCGTCGTGGAGGATCGCGGGCCATTTCATGCCCGGTTGGACTTCCGGCGGTAAAAGCGCGGGCTCGGCCGGGAGATCGACAGTTTGAGCGGCGGCATAATTGCGCCAAGCCTCGGGCGACGCATCGGTCTGTATAAATTGGTCGCCCGCCTTCTGGAAGGTCTTGTGAAGATAATAAGCCGCGTTTTGCCGCGGATAACCGGTGGTGGCGTCGAAATAGAAGTAAAACGCCAACCCGCCGAACATCGCCGTGATCACGATGGCGCGCAGCAGAAACCAGCGAGTGGGTTTACAGACAATGGTTTCCGGTTGGCTCATCTCGAAATCGTCCATGAAAACAATCGGCCGCTCCGGCGCTTGGCAAGCTCCCTCGATGGTGATTTTCGGGGGTTTCCGCCTTTGACGGGGCGGAGCGGTCGCGGCATGGTGCGCCGCGCATGGGTTTTTCCGAACAATTCCCGGACTTGATGAGCCGGCCGACGCCACTGATGCGCCGGTTCGCCGCCATGATCGAGCCGGTCGCCGATGGCGTGCTCGAAGCGCGGGCGCGCCAAGCCGAAGTGCTGACGCGACGGAATTTCGGCCGGACGATGCGGCTGTTTGCCCCGCTCTACGTGTCGAACGAGTGCGTGAACAATTGTTCGTACTGTGGCTTTTCCCGCGATAATCCGATCCTGCGCACCACCCTTTCGGTCGAGCAGGTCGTGCGTGAGGCGAAATACCTACACGGTCTCGGTTTTCGCAACGTTCTGTTGGTGGCAGGCGAACATCCGAAGTTCGTTTCGGAAGGTTATCTTCAGGATTGCCTCGACGCGCTCAAGCCGTTCATCCCGACACTCGCCCTGGAAGTTGGTCCGATGGAGGACGACCAATACGCGGATGTGGTCGCGCACGGCGCGGAGGGCTTGGTCGTGTATCAGGAAACCTACCATCGCGAGACTTACCAGAAGCTCCATACCGCCGGGCCGAAGAAGAATTTCGACTGGCGACTCGATTGCCCGGAGCGTGCCTACAACGGCGGGTTCCGCCGCATCGGCATCGGGGCGTTGTTTGGTTTGGCCGATTGGAGGCACGAGGCCCTCGCCCTCGCGGCGCACCTCGAATACCTCTACAAGCACTGCTGGAAGGCGCAGTTCACCATCGCGTTCCCGCGGATGCGACCCTACGCCGGCAACTACGAGTATCAGACGGAAGAGAACCTGCTGCTGGGCGACCGGCAATTGGTCCAGCTCATGGTCGCTTTCCGCACCTTGTTTCCGCAGGTCGGCATCGTCGTTTCCACCCGCGAGCCTGCGTCTTTGCGCGACAAACTGGTCCGTTTGGGCGCGACCCATATGTCGGCCGGCGCTCGCACTGAACCGGGCGGCTACACCGGCGCGGGGCACGACGACGTCCACCTCACGGTGCGCGGGCGTCGCGTCGAGTTGGAGCGGAAAAGCGGTTGCGAGCGCGCGACCGAGCAATTCCAGATTCACGACACCCGCAGCCCGCAGGAAGTTGCCGTCATGCTGCGCGGCCAAGGCATTGATCCCGTCTGGAAAGATTGGGACGAGGCGATTTTGGCGACGGCGTGAAAACGCGGGCTCAGTTTTCGCCCATATCTTTGCGCATCGCCTCGACCATCTTGATGAAGCGCAGGTCGGCAACGGGGTTGGATTCGTGATCCTGATTTAGGCCGTAGGGCCAAAAATGTTGGCGATCGGCGTGGAGCACGGCCTCCGGGCCATCGAACTCCCTGAGCTGGGCCAGCGCGTGTTTGCCGGTCCATTTGCCGTCTTCGATGTTTTTGCCCCAGTTCGGGTGTTGGCCGATGCCGAGGGTGTGGGCGATTTCGTGCAAGGCGACGCGCCGGTTGATCGATCCGCCCCAGTTGATCCAGCCGCTGTAACTCGCGTCGGCCGTGGGAGTTCCCGGGCTGTTGTTGGCGATGAGCGCTTTTTTGAAACGGCCGTGTTTGTTCATAAACGCGACCGCTTCATCCATGGCGGCGACGATTCGTTTCCTGCGGTCTTCGGGCCAATTTTCCCAGCCGTCCGACAGTTTATAAGTGAGCGAACCCTTTTCCCTCGCTTTGCCGGGGCGAGACTCGCTTTGCGTTTTTTCGGCGGCCGAGGCCTCCGCCACCAGTTGGCGGGCGGTGTCCTGATCCGTCTGATTCAGTTTTTCCAAAGGGATGGTGACCGAGCTCAGGTCCGATTTGCGGATCGTGATGCTCTTTTCATCGCCTTTGAGAAATTCGCCTTGGATCGAGCGTCCGTCCGGTGCCGTCCAGGTCCGCATTTCACCCGCCGCGGCGAATCCAGCGACGACATAAATCCATGAAGTGGAGAGGACGCGGGGGTTCATAGTGATTCAAAAGCCTTCGATTTCTCTATCAGTCAAGGCGTTTGGAACTGTGGGCGAAGACTCGAAATTTCATCTGATCGAAGTTTTGACGAATCCTGAAGGATCATCCCAAGTTTCGATCATGACTCGAAGCGAGGCTCTGGTGGCGCTCAATTTGCTGCCCAAAATTGGACCGGTCCGCGTGCGGCGATTACTCGCGGCGTTCGGCGAACCGGCCGCCATTCTCGGGGCGCCGAAGGAGAAACTTCTACGGGTCGATGGCATCGGCGAGGAAACGGCGGGCATTCTCCGGAAGTGGCAGGACCATGCGGATCCCGTCGCCGAAATCGCGGAGGCGACCGAACGCGGGATTTCGATCGTGACCCAGGAAGACGCCCATTACCCCGAGTCGCTGCGCGCGGCCTACGATCCGCCGCTCTTATTATATGTGTGGGGGAAACTGGAAGCTCGGGACCGCCACGCGATCGGCGTGGTCGGCTCACGGCGGGCGACGCAATACGGCCTCCGGACCACGAAAAAGCTCTCGTTCCAGCTCGCCGGGGCCGGTTTTACGATTCTTTCCGGCCTTGCCAGGGGCATCGATACCGCCGCGCACGAAGCCGCGCTAGCGGCGAACGGACGGACCGTCGCGGTGATCGGCTCGGGCTTGGCGAAACTTTACCCGCCGGAAAACCTCGGCCTCGCCGAAAAAATCGCCGCGGGAAACGGGGCGGTCGTTTCCGAATTCCCGCTGCATACCGCGCCAGACAAGCAGACGTTTCCGATGCGCAACCGGATCGTCGCGGCTTGGTCGCGGGCGGTGCTGGTCACCGAATGCCCGTCCTGGTCGGGCTCGCGGATCACGGCGAATCTCGCGTCGGATTACGGCAAGCCGGTTTTTGCCGTGCCCGGGCCGGTCGATTCGCCCGCGTCGATGGGCTGCCACGAACTGATCCGCGACGGCGCGACCTTGGTTTTCGACGGTTCGCAGGTTTTGGACGACTTGGAAGCGCTGCCATTTGGAAGCGGCGGCGACCGTTCCCCCGCCGCGGAGCCAATGCCCGAACTCCCTGAGGACGAAGCGAACGTGTTTGCCGCGGTGGGCTCAGGCGAGGCGTCCATCGATGGCGTTGTGGACGTCACCGGCCTGCCTGCCCACGTCGTTTCCGCGACCCTCATGAAGCTGGAAATGCGCAAGCTGGTGCGCTGCCTGCCCGGGTTCCGTTATGCGCGGCGGTGAACCACTTGGAATTTTTTCCTCCCTACGGGAGAGGCGGAGCCTGTTGCAAATCCCCTTGCCAAGCGCGCTGATGCCCGTCTAGTCCCTCATCCCGCCGACAACGGCATCCTTTCGCCATGGGTAAAACCCTCATCATCGCCGAGAAACCCAGTGTCATGACCGATCTCAGCCGGGCGCTCGCCAAAGCGCTGGGCAAATTCGAGAAGCACGGCTCGGGTCGCGACGTTTATTTCGAGAACGACAACGCTGTGATCACCTCGGCGGTCGGGCACTTGGTCGAGCTGCGGATGCCGATGGGCCCCAATGGCAAAAAACTGCCGTGGAAATTCGACGTGCTACCGGCGATTCCCGATCAGTTCGAACTCGATCCGATCCCGGACTCCGAGGCCCGCCTCAAGCAGGTGCTCAAGCTGGCGAAGCGCAAGGACATCGACGAAATCGTCAACGCCTGCGACGCCGGCCGCGAAGGTGAGCTGATTTTCCGCTACATCATGGACATCGGCGGCCTCAAAAAGCCGGTGAAGCGCCTCTGGATGCAGTCGATGACCAATCAGGCGATCGCCGATGCCTGGGAACGCCTGCGTTCCGACGAGGAAATGCGGCCGCTCGCCGATGCCGCGAAGTGCCGTTCCGAGTCCGACTGGTTGGTGGGCCTCAATTCGACCCGCGCGCTGACTTGTTTCCGCTCCCGTCACGGCGGCTTCAACATCACTGCCGCCGGTCGCGTGCAGACGCCGACTTTGGCGATTCTCGCCGCCCGCGAAGCCGAGATTCAGGCCTTCGTTGCCGCTCCTTATTCGGAAGTGATTGCCACCTTCGGCGTCGCCGCGGGCGATTACGAAGGCAAATGGATCGATCCGGCGTGGAAGAAGGACGAAGCGAATCCCCATTCGAAGGCCGACCGCCTCTGGGATCCGCAGATCGCCCAAACGATTCGCGATCGTTGCGACGGCAAGACCGGTCGCATCGAGGAGGAAAAGAAGGCTCAGTCGCAAATCGCGCCGCAACTTTACGACCTCACCACGCTCCAGCGCGAAGCCCCGTTTTCCGCGAAGCAAACGCTCTCGATCGCCCAAGCGCTCTACGAGAAGCACAAAATGATCACCTACCCGCGAACCGATTCGCGGTATTTGCCGGAAGACTATCTCCCGACCGTACGTGAAACGCTCGGCGACGTCGCATCGAGCGATTTACCGCAGGCGGAATTCGCCCGTGCGGTGCTCGAAGGCAAAGACGATCACGGACCGCGTCTGGCGAAACTGCGCCGCGTGTTCGACAGCAAGAAAGTTTCCGACCACTTCGCGATCATCCCAACCGGCAAGTTCGCGAAGCTCTCCGACGCCGAGCAGAAGCTCTACGACATGATCGTGAAGCGTTTCATCGCCGTCTTCTATCCGTCGGCGGAATACGAAGTCACCAAGCGCCAGACGATCATCGAACACGCCTCGGTCAGCGACCTGTTCCGCACCGAAGGCCGCGTGCTGATCAAACCCGGCTGGCAAGCCGTTTACGGCCGTCGTCCGGGCGTTGCCTCGGGCAAAGACGAACTCGTTCAAGCCAAGCCGGGCGAAACGGCGAAGGCGGAAGACGTTCGCGTCGAGTCGCTCGAAACCAAACCGCCGGCGCGTTACACGGAGTCGACCTTGCTTTCGGCCATGGAAGGCGCGGGCAAACTCGTCGACGACGAAGCCCTGCGCGAAGCGATGTCCGAGCGTGGTCTCGGCACTCCGGCGACCCGCGCGGCGATCATCGAAGGACTCATCGCCCAGAAATACATCGCTCGCGATGGTCGCGATCTCCACGTCACGCCGAACGGCATGCGTTTGATCGAGATCGTCCAGCAAATGGGCATCACCGGTCTTTCCTCGCCCTCGCTCACGGGCGATTGGGAATACAAGCTGCGCCAAATGGAGCAGGGACTTCTCAAGCGTGACACGTTCATGCACGAGATCGTGGCCTACACCAACGAGATCGTCGAAAAGGCCCGCAAGCTCGCCGAGAAGATCAAGAACCAGCCCTTCCCGGATCTGCAGGTCGCCTGCCCGAAGTGCGGCGCTTCTCCGCTCAAGCAAACCGACGCGACCTACGAGTGCCGCGAGCCGGAGTGCAAGTTCCAGGTGAAGAAACACATCGCCGGCCGAACGCTGACCGAAGACGAGGCGAAGCAACTCTTCACCACGAAGTTTTTGCCGAAGGTCGATGGCTTCAAATCGAAGTTCAACAAGCCGTTCGAAGCCGCGCTGGAGCTCGACGCGAAGTTCAAGGTGAACTTCGTCTTCGATAAACCCGAAGGCGACGACCCGGCGGAACTGACCGAGGATCAACTCATCGGCACGGTGAAGCTGCCCGACGGTCGCGAGACGAAAGTTTACGAAACCGACAAGGCCTGGCACCTGCCGGAAATCGTCACCAAGAAGGACAAGAACGGCATTCGGATCGGTCGCACCATTTTGCAGCGTCCGATCGCCCGCGAGGAAGTGATGCAAATGCTCGCCGAGGGGAAAACCGGTTTGCTCAAAGGTTTCGTGTCCAACCGCACCAAGCGGAAGTTCGACGCGATGCTCACCTTTGAAGTCGATAGCGGCAAAATCGGCTTCGAGTTCGAACCGCGCGCGAAAAAAGCGGCCAAGACGAAGAGCTGAACTTTAATCGATTCGTCGCATGTTTCGTTTTCGTATTTTCGGTGTTCCGGTCGAGGTTCAGCCCATGTTTTGGATCGTGTTCTTCATTTTTGGAGGCGCGTTAAGAGGCGAAAACTGGAACGCACTTGGGATGCTGGACATCGCGTTGTTCATCATGGCCGGATTCATTTCCCTCATGGTGCACGAGCTCGGGCACGCGTTGACCGGCAAAGCCTTCGGCGCGCCGACGCAGATCACGCTGCACGGCTTTGGTGGTTACGCCGCGTTTCCGGCGGGCAGTTTCACTCGTAAACAAAACTTCATCGTCACGTTCGCCGGCCCTGCGGTTCAGATTTTGCTGGGCCTGATCATGCTGGTATTGGTGTTGTTCGTGAACATGCCGAGCGAAGCGATCGGATACTTCGTTAGCGTTTTGGCAGGAATCAGCCTCTACTGGGCGGTTCTCAATCTGCTTCCCGTGGTGCCGTTGGACGGGGGCAACATGCTGATGAGCGCGTTGGGTCCCAATCGCATCCGGACTACCCTTTGGGTCAGTTTCGTCACGGCAATCACGGCAGGCTGCGTGCTGCTGCTCAAAACAGGCAGCATTCTATTCCCGCTTTTCCTCGCCAGCTTCGCCTTCGAAAACTGGAAAGTGATCCAGCATCTCAAAGGCAGGTAGCGCGGCCTCGCCGAGGCCGCTTCGGAGCGGGTGAAGCAAAAGAGTAATTTCGGGCGAATCGAGGGCTTCGGTTCGCCTGTTTTTTGCAGTGGCCGTGGAGGCTTACGAAGCGCTCTCGGCGAGAGAGCGCCACCTCAAAAGACCATCAGCCGGACCGCCGCGAGCGCGGAAAAACCGACGATCATCCATTCGAAGGCGCGTTGCGGGACATATTGGATCAAACGTCGTCCCCCGAAGATCCCCATCGCGACCGCAGGCAAAAGCTTCGCGTTTTCCCACAGACTACCCGGCGTGATGATGGCGAGCTGCGTGTTGAGCGGCACTTTGATTAAATTGATCAGCAGGAAAAATCGCGCGCCGGTGCCGATGAGATCCATTTTCGGCACGCGCCGCGCCATCAGGTAGAGTTGGATCACCGGTCCGGCGGCGTTTGCCAGCATGGTCGAAAAGCCGCCCAGCAAACCGGCCGCCGTGCCGCAGCCGGGCGAGTGCGCCCAGCGATCGAAGGTTTCCGGTTTCACCCGTCGAAGCGCCTGCACCGCGACCATCAGGAGAATCGCCGCGCCGATCGCTTTGCGCAGCATGGGATCGTCCATTTGATCGAGCACCCACCAGCCGGCGAAAAGTCCGACGAGGGTAGGGGCGAGCAATTTCCACACCGGCTGCCACGAGCCGTGCCGCCGGAACGCCGGATAGGCCATCAGGTCGGCCGCGATCAGCAGCGGCAGCACCAGCCCGACCGAGGGTTTCGCCCCGTAAAGATCGGCGAACAGCACCACGGAAATCAGTGAAATGCCGCTGAAACCGGATTTCGACAGCCCGATGCAAAGCGCCGCGAGCAGGGCGATGGCGTATCCGGTCGGGCTCAACGGCATGCGCGGGTTCTAGCCGAGCCGGGCGAATTGGGAAGAATTTCGACCGCCACTACGCTTGCACCCCCGCGCCCGGCGTGATTTTCTCCGCCCGCCATGAAAATCGTCGTCGCTTATTCCGGGGGGCTCGACACCTCCGTCCTGCTCAAGTGGCTGAAGGAGAAATACAATGCCGAGATCATCGCCTATTGCGCCGACGTCGGCCAAGCGGATGAACTCGACGGTCTCGAAGAAAAAGCCCTCACCACCGGCGCGTCGAAATACTACCTCGGCGACCTGAAAGAAGAATTCGCCCGCGATTACATCTTCCCGATGATCCAGGCTGGCGCGATTTACGAAGGCCGTTACCTGCTCGGCACCTCGATCGCCCGCCCGTGCATTGCCAAGGGCATGCTCGACATCGCGATCAAGGAAGGCGCCGACGCCATCGCCCACGGCGCGACCGGCAAGGGCAACGACCAGGTCCGCTTCGAACTTTCCGCCGCTTCGCTCGCACCGAACGTGAAGTGCATCGCCCCATGGCGCGACGCCTCGTTCCGTTCCGATTTCCCCGGCCGTGCCGAGATGATCGCCTACGCCGAAGCCAACGGCATTCCGATCAAGGCTTCGATGAAGAAGCCCTATTCGATGGACCGCAACCTCCTGCACATTTCCTTCGAAGCCGGCATGCTGGAAGATCCGTGGTACGACGCGACCACTCCGGATGACCGCGAGATGTATGTGCTTTCCGTTTCCCCGGAAGACGCGCCGGATGCCCCGGAGTATGTGGAAATCCTTTTCGACAAGGGCAACGCCGTGGGTCTGAAGCACGACAACCTCGACGCGGTCATCGCCGAACTTGGCGACGTGAAGGTCGAAGGCACGAAGGACGGCTACACCTTGCTCACTCCTTACGGCGTGATGCGCGTGCTCAACCTGCTTGGCGGTCGCAATGGCGTGGGCCGTGTGGACATCGTCGAAAACCGCTTCGTCGGCATGAAATCGCGCGGCGTTTACGAAACTCCCGGTGGCACGATCCTGCTTGCCGCTCATCGCGACCTCGAAGCGCTCACCGTCGACCGCGAAGCGATGCATATCCGTGACTCGCTCATCCCGAAATACGCGCAGCTCGTTTACAACGGCTTCTGGTTCGCTCCAGAACGCGAAGCGATCCAGGCGCTCGTGACCGAAACCCAGAAGACGGTTTCCGGCGAAGTCCGCGTGAAGCTCTACAAGGGCAACGTCATGAACGCCGGCCGCAAGTCGCCGCACAGCCTCTACTCCGAAGCCGTCGCCACCATGGAAGGCGGCCAGGAAGAAGCCTACAACCAGGACGACGCCACCGGTTTCATCGCGCTCAACGCCCTGCGCCTCAAGGCCAGCGCGCGCCAGGTGAAGTAAGTTGAACGATGTTTCTCAAACGGCCGCTTCTCGGGAGAGGAGCGGCCGTTTTTTGTTCGAGCTTGCCCGGGAAATTGTGCGGAGATTTCCAATAGGGAATCGCCGCAGTTTCATTTAATCCCATTTCCGATGAACTCACGTAACCGTAAATTCATTCTGATTGGAGGCCTGTTCGGGCTTGCGGTCGTGGGTTCCACCGCATGGACGAAGCGACGCGAACTTTTCCCAGATCCCGTCCTGAAGTCGATTCGATCCGCGCGTTCGGAGCTTCGGCATCTTTCCGGCGACGCCGCGGAGCGGGAAAAGAAGCGGCGTGTGAATGCGCTTTACGAAGCCACACTAGCCAAGCATCCCGGATTGGCGGTGACCTACAAGGAGGTGCCCGATGATCGGAACGGTTACCTCAAATGGCGCCAGTTTGAACAACGCTACCCAAACGGCTCGCTCGATTTGCCCGAAGACATCAAGCGCATGATCAACGGCGAAGGCTGGGATGCAGAGAGAGTGGCGGCGTGGATGAAGGAACACGCGGATTTGATCGCCGAAATCCTGGAGATCGGCCTAGCGCCCGATCAATCGGCCAAGGGCGTGGGTTTTCCCCAAGACGCATTTTTTCAAGTAAGGCTGCCTAAGGAAGTGGCCGATTTACTGTTGATGCGGGCTAGATTGGAAGCGGAGCGGGGATCGCCGGAAGCCAGCTTGCAGTCGATTCAGGCGACGATGGGTTTAGCTAATCACCTGGATCAAATCGAGACACCGGGGATGCTGCATGGCACCATTTCCATTCTCATCCGCCTGAGCGCCTGCCGTCAGTTTTTCGAAAACGTGTTGCCAGGATTGCCCGGTGATGGGCTGGATTTATCGCCCTGGCAACAAAGTTTGGACGCGGCATCTTCGCCCGCGGAACTCGGTCGCTTGTTGATTGGCGAATGGCATTTAGGCAACCGATACCTTGCGATGCCAGCCATAGTTGGGGGCGAGGAAATGTGGAAAGAACTGCCCGATCCTGAACTGCTCTTCGATCGTTGGGCGGATTGGTCGGAGGCCTTGGCGTCGGGCTGTAACCGCTCGGACTTGGGTCATCTGTCACACACGCTGAGCGGTATTCACGTCGATACGGATGGAATGAGCCCTCAAGCAGCCGCGTTGCCGGAGATTCTAGAAACCGGACTCAAAGCTTGGAGTAAGGGCTGGGTTCGCAGCCAAATCGTATTGCACCTGCAAAATGCCGCCTTCGCCTATTTGCGCGGCGAGCCCTTGCCGAACGAACCGATCACGGGCAAGCCATTCGTGTGGGACGAAGCGTCGCAATCCGTCAAACTCCCGGACGATGAACGCCTGAAGGATATCGAGGTAAAGCCGTTGGTGGTCAAAAGACAGCGGTGAAACGGACCATTTTATGTTCGTGGCTTTAATTGGACCGCGGACTTCAGTCCGCCCAGTAGGCAGGAGCGGCATTCCGACAGTGTAGCAGACGCGCCCGACAGTGTAGCATGCCAGCCCGACAGTGTAGCATGCCAGCCCGACAGTGTAGCGTGCCCGGCCGACAGTGTAGCGTGCCCGTCTGACAGTGTAGCGTACCCGTCTGACAGTGTAGCGTGCCCGCCAGATGAGACTCAATTGGACCGCGGACTTCAGTCCGCATCTTCATCCAAAAAGAGCGGACTAAAGTCCGCGGTTCCAGTTCAACGGTCCCAGTTCAGTAATCCGCGACGGGACTGTTCGCTTCAGGGGAGGGCGCGGCGGGGACGCTGTCCGACAGTTCGCGGATGGCATCGCAGGTGGTTTGCCACTTCGCTTCCGACCACTGCAACGGACCCTCTAGCTTCTTGCGGAAGCGGGCGACGCGCTTTTCGGCTTCTTCAAGGATTTCGTCCGGCAAGGTCAAGATCGCCTCAGCTGCGTCTTCGGCGGTGTCGATACGGTGGCAAATTAAGGCGAGATCGTTGCCCGCTTCGATCGCGCGGCGTGCGTCTTCGCCGCGGCCATAGCGCTGGGTGATCGCACCCATGTCGAGGTCGTCGGTGAGGACGAGGTGTTTGTCGAAGCCGAGTTGGTCGCGCAGGAAACCCCGGATGATCCGCTTCGACATCGACGCCGGATGATCCGGGTCGATGTGGGGAAATTCCACATGCGCGAGCATGATGGCGTCGAGTTCCGGCATCAGCGCGGTGTAGGGAATGATGTCCTCTTTCAACAGATCCGCGAGGGTCGCATCGGACGACGGCAGGTCGTGGTGAGGGTCGGATAACGCACGCCCGCAGGCGGGGAAATGTTTGCCGCACGAGCGCACGCCGCGTTTTCGCATCCAACGATTCCATTGGCCGGCGCGGTCGAGCACGTGTTGCGGGTCGCGGCCCCAGCAGCGGCCGCGCAGCGAGTTCTGGAGTTCGGGATGATGATCGAGATCGAGCACCGGACCGAAGTTCAGATTGAAGCCGAGCAACCGGAGTAGATCGGCGGTCAGGATCCCGGCTTGGGCGATTTTTCGGAAATCACCGTGTGCGGCGAGGTCGACGGCGGAAGGCAGCACCGGAGCGATGTCTTTGGTCCGCGTGACGCGACCGCCTTCCTGATCGATCGAAAGAATCGGGTCGTCGTAGGAAAGCGACCGGAGGTCGTCGGTGAGCTTCCGCGTTTGCTCGGGTGAAACGATGTTGCGGGTGAAAAGGATGTAACCCGCGGGTTGCAGCTTCTTGAACAACGCGGCTTCGTCCGGAGTGAGTTCCGGACCAGAGACGCCAAGGAGCAAAAGGGAACCGCCGCGCATGCGTTGAGGATAGAACGAGCCGAAGATTTTTAGCCGCAAAAAGGCGCAAGAGGCGCAAAAAAATGGACCGTTAAATTTCTCTTTTTTTGCGCCTTCTGCGCTTTTTTGCGGCCTAGGATCTTCAGCAGAAGAACTTTCGCACGAGGTGGAAAAACACCGGCGCGGCGAAGCAGAGGGAGTCGATGCGGTCCATCACGCCGCCGTGGCCGGGGATCGATTCGCCGTAATCTTTGACGCCGCGGTCGCGCTTGATGGCGGACATGACGAGGCCGCCGCAGAAGCCCATCGCGACGATGACGGCGGACAGTCCGGCGGCCTGGAGGAAGGTGAACGGCGTGCTCCACCAGAGGCAGGCGCCGAGCAGGGTGGCGGAAAGCCCGCCGCCGACGAGGCCTTCGACGGTTTTGCTCGGGCTGACCTTCGGGGCGACCGGGCGTTTGCCGCAAAGTTTGCCCCAGACGTATTGCATCACGTCCGAGATCTGGGTGACGAAGACGAGGAAGAAGAGAAGTTTGGCGTTTTGAGCCGGGGTTTCCACCGAATAGCCGGGGATGCGCAGCATCAGGAGGGCGGGGGCGTAACTGGTGAAATACACGCAAACCATCAGGCCCCACTGGATCTTCGCGGTGCGTTCGAGGAAGCGTTCGGTTTCGCCCGCCATTGCCGCACGAATGGGGATGAACAGGAAGGCGTAGACGGGGATGAAGATGAGGAACATCCCAAGCCATTGGTCCGCGAGAAACCAGTAGTGCAGCGGCAGGATGATGAAGAATGCCCAGAACAGCGCGCGGTGATCACCGGGGCGGGTGGGGGTGAGCGTGATGAACTCCCGCAGCGCGAGGAACGAGGTAAACGCGAACATTACGACCGGGGCGAGTCGTCCAATGGCAAGGGCGGTGCCGAAAACGGCGCACATCAGCCACCACGCGCGGGTGCGAGCGACGAGGTTGTCGACGACCTTTTTGCCGCTTTCGCTGGTCACGCGGCGACGCAGGATCGCGCCGATGATCGACGCGACGGTGAGGATGGCGATCATGCCGCCGAACAGCCACAGGGTTTCGCGGTCGAGATTCATGCCGGGCGGAGTTGAAGGACGGAAGCGCGAGCGCGGGCAACGAAATCGACTTTCGACTCGTCCGGTAAAAGGGCGATCGGTTCGCCGAAAGTGACCGAGCAGAGGAGCGGCACGGGCAGGATTTCGCCCTTGGGCAACACGCGGTTGAGATTGTCGATGAAGACCGGAACGAGTTCGACGTCGGGGCGTTCTTTCGCGAGGTGATAAAGCCCGGGTTTGAAATCGGTCATCACGCCATCGGGACAACGGGTGCCTTCGGGGAAGAGAATCAACGACGAGCCTTCTGAAAGCGCGGCAAGCATCGAGCCGATGGGATTGTTCTCGCGGGTCACTTTTTTGCGCTCGATCAGCACCGCGCGGAAGACCTTGGCGGCTATCCAGCGACGGGCCGAGCTGCCGGTCCAATAATCGTGGGCGGCGATGGGGCGGGTTTGCCGTCGCATTTCCGGCGGGAATGACGACCAGAGCAACACGAAGTCGAGATTACTGGTGTGGTTGGCGAAATAGATCCTCTGTCGCGAGCAGGGCGCACAACCGCGCCAATGCGCACGTGCGCCGGTGAACAGACGGGCGAAGAAAGCGACGGCGGAGGCGATCATGGCGATTTCCGATAAAGCCGGACGGTGCGACGGATCACGGTGATGGCAGTAAGGATGGCCACCCACCACAGAGCGACACAGAGAAGATTCCAGGATCGATCCGCCAGTTGCGCGATGGCGTGAGCGACCAAACCAACGGTCAGCACAAACATCCGGTGCGGTTTGGCTCCCGGTCCGCAAAAGTCCTGCCCTTGGCCGAGCGAGGCGCCGAACGCGCGGATGTAAGCGGCGAACACGGCGAGCACCGCGCAGATCCAGCCGAGAGTGATTTCACCGCTGGCGTAGCCCGCGCCGGCGAGAAAGAGCGAGTCTTCGATCCGGTCGGGGATTTCGTTGAAGAGGTCGCCGCCTTTCGATTTCAGGCCGCCTTCGACCGCGACCAAGCCGTCGAACATGTTGCAGAGCAGCCGAAGCTGCACGCAAACGGCAGCGAGCAATAGCGCGACCCACGCGGGCAAACCATGCTGATACCAGAACAGCACGCCGAACGCCAGCAAGGCGAAGCCGATGCCCGCCACGGAGATAGCGTTGGGTTTGATTTTCCAACGCACCAGGAGCCGGGCGATGACTTGCACCCAGCCAAGTGAGCGGGATTTTAACGGACGTCGGTCCTCGGGAGTGTCCACGTCCGTTGTCTAACAAGAGACCGCAGGTCGGAAAAGACGAATGAAGAGCGTGGATCTACGCAGGAGGATCCACTTCGTTTCCATCCAGCAATTGCTTGAGGCGTTCCGTCGTTTGTTCCCGGTCGATTTGACTGGCCGCAATATCGAAAACAAGAGCCTCCCACGCATCCACATCGAGTTGCTCGTCGGGCAGCGCACCGTTTTCACTCAGGAAAACGAGGCTGGTTGCGAGTGCAGTCCGTTTATTGCCATCCAAAAAGGGGTGATTGCGGCAAAGGTAGAACAGGTAAGCCGCTGCGATTTCCACGATGTTGGTAAAGACCGGTTGCCCCATCATGGTGGCTTGCGGAGCGGCCACTGCGGAATCCAACAGGCTCTCATCCCGGATTCCTTCCATGCCACCATGAGCGGCCAACACTTCCGCATGGATCGCAAGAACGGCGGAAGTGGTGGGATGGGAGATCCCACTGTTCATGACAAACGGCGGAAGAGCTCCGAATTCTTTTGAATGAGGCGACGAGCGGTCTCCGCCGCTTGGTTCGCTTCAATTTGGGGGCGAATCGGGGTGAGTGTGATCGTTCCGCCTGAATGGACTTCTATATTTACGGGGTCGCCCACTTTCAAATGGGCGAGTTCCATCAAAGCAGAGTCAAACATGACCCCTTGCGAATTCCCGATTTTGGAAATCGTTTTGACCATGTGTAAAACTACGTTTTACACGTTTCGCCGTCAAGGGTTGCTGCCCGCTATACGCTCAAACCTCCGCCAACGCCTTGTCTAGCGCGGCTTTGACGAAGCCGGAGAACAGCGGGTGCGGGTGGTTCGGCTTCGACTGGAATTCCGGGTGGAATTGGCAGGCGACGTAGAACGGATGGTTTGGCAGCTCAACGATTTCGACGAGGCCTTCTTCAGCGGAGACCGAAGAGATCACTAAGCCCGCATCTTGAAGCTGTTGCTGGTAGTCGGAATTGACCTCGTAACGGTGACGATGGCGTTCGTGGATGCGATCGGCGCCGTCGTAGAGCTCGGACGCTTTGGTTCCGGCGAAGACGATCGATTCGCAGGAGCCGAGACGCATGGTCGCGCCCATGTCCTCGATGCCCTTTTGCTCTTCCTGCAGGCAGATGACGGGATGAAGCGTCGTTTTCGAAAACTCGGTCGAGTCCGCGTCGTCGAGGCCGCAGACGTTGCGGGCGTATTCAATGGTCGCGATCTGCATGCCGAGGCAGATGCCGAAGTAAGGAATGTTGTTCTCGCGGGCGTACTTGGCGGCGAGGATTTTGCCTTCGACGCCACGATCACCGAAACCGCCGGGAACGAGGATGCCGTCGACCTCACCGATCACGTCGGCTGCACCGCGTTCTTCGATCGCTTCGGCTTCGACGCGGACGATCTGGACCTTCGTGTCGTGATGCGCACCGGCGTGGATGAGGGATTCGTAGATCGATTTGTAGGCGTCCTGCAGTTCGATGTATTTGCCGGCGACGGCGATCGTCACGCGATGCTTCGGGTGAATCACGCGTTGGACGAACTTTTCCCACTCTTCGAGGGCGGGCGGCGGCGTGTGGCCGAGGCCGATGCGGTCGACCACGAGGCGGTCGATTTTATCGCGGCGAAGATCGAGCGGGCACTCGTAGATCGAGTGATCGACGTCACGGAAGGCGACGACGTGCTTTTTCTCCACGTTGCAGAACATGGCGATCTTGCGGCGGCTGTCTTCGTCGAGATCCGTTTCGGTGCGGCAGATGACGATGTCGGGCTGAATGCCGAGCTCGCGGAGCTTGGCGACCGACTGCTGGGTCGGCTTGGTTTTCGCTTCGCCCGCAGCTTTGATGTAAGGAAGCAGCGTGACGTGGATGAAGCAGACGTTCTCCTTGCCGACTTCGAGGGCGAACTGTCGGAGCGCCTCGATGAAGAGAAGCCCTTCCATGTCGCCGACCGTGCCGCCGATTTCGGTGATGAGCACATCGACGTCGGGATTGTTCTCCGCAACCGTGTGGATGCGGGATTTGATCTCGTCAGTGACGTGCGGGATGAACTGCACCGTTTTGCCCAAATACTCACCGCGACGTTCCTTTTTAATCACCGAGTCGAACACCTGGCCGGAGGTCAGGTTATTCATGCGGGAAAGCACGCCGGAGGTGAAGCGCTCGTAGTGACCGAGGTCGAGGTCGGTTTCCGCGCCGTCGTCGAGGACGTAAACCTCACCGTGCTGGTAGGGCGACATCGTGCCCGGGTCGACATTGAGGTAAGGGTCGAACTTCTGCATGAGCACCTTGAGTCCGCGGTGTTCGAGCAGGGTGCCGATCGAGGCGGCGGCGAGGCCTTTGCCGAGGGAGGAAACGACACCGCCGGTGACGAAGATGAATTTCATGCAGGGAAAAAGGTGCGGGGTGGGGAAAATCAGTGGGCTGCTGCGAGGAGGAGTCGCTCGACGAGCGGGGCTTGTTCAGGGGTGTCCAGGCCGATGGAATCGTCGGTGGTGATTAACACCTTGATCCGAGCGCCGTTTTCGAGGGCGCGGAGTTGCTCCAGAGATTCGGTTTGTTCAAGCACCGATGGCGGCCAACCGACGAAGCGTTCGAGGAAATCGCGGCGGTAGCCGTAGAGGCCCTTGTGCCGGTAAACTGCCAGATTGGCCGGCGTGGTGCGGCGGTAGGGGATCGGACTGCGGGAAAAATAAAGCGCGTGGCCGGAGGCATCGAGCACCACTTTTACCACGTTCGGATCGGCGAAAGCGTCCTCGTCGTCGATCACGTTGGCGGCCGTGGCCATCGGTAACTCCGGGTCGGCGATCATCGCGGCGGCGAGATCGTCGATCAGCACGGGATCGATGAGCGGTTCGTCGCCCTGGATGTTGATCACGTGGGTGGCACCGGGAACGGCCTTCAGCGCTTCTGCCAGCCGGTCGGTGCCGGTCGGGTGATCGGATGAGGTCATCACCACTTTGCCGCCGAAGGAAAGGACGGCGTCGCGAATGCGTTCGTCGTCGGTCGCCACCAGCAGCTCATCGAGCTTCGTGCAGCCGAGGCAGCGTTCCCAGACATGCTGGATGAGCGGTTTGCCGGCGAGCACATGGAGGGGCTTGCCGGGGAAGCGGGACGACCCCCAGCGAGCTGGGAGAATGCCGACGAGATGGAGGCCGTTGGAAATCGAATTCACGTGGGACGCGCGAGACTAGCCGGGGTGCGAAATCGGACAAGGCCGGTTTGCGGAAAACGCCGTCACCGGTCAGGACGGGCGATTTTCAAGCAGGGCCAGCGCCTTGTCGTAGCTGGCGTTGGCCAGGAAATGGCGCATTTGCGGGTCGAGTTCGGCCCGATGGGCCTTGGTCCAGGCGGCGATTTCCTCGGAAACTTCGCGCAAGGCGTCGAGGTGACCCGCCGGGTCGCGATCCCGCCAGGCGTGGTCGGCGATCACCGCGAGACGACGTTTCAAAAGAGCCACAAGTGCATCGGTCATCTCCGCCGATAGCGCGGCGCGGTTCGCCCGGCAACTGCGGCATCGACGCCCCGGCTCTCGCCCGCTAGAGGCAGTCTGGAAATGGGTAGCTACTGGATCGATGGGTTGGTGTTGCTGGCGTATTTCGCGCTCGTGATGGGGATCGGCCTGTCGCAGCGCTCGAAAAGCGATTCGGTAGAAGGTTTCGCCCTCGGCGATCGCCAAACGCCCTGGTGGGCAGTGCTTGCCTCGATTCTCGCGGCGGAAATTTCCGCGGCTACCTTCCTCGGCGCGCCCGAGTCGGGCTACCTGAAGCACAACTGGACGTACGCGCAGTTCGCGATTGGCACCCTGCTCGCCCGCATCATCGTCAGCTACCTTTTCATCCCGGTGTTCTACCGGCATGGGGTGGTTTCGCTCTACGAATACCTCGGCACGCGTTTCGGTCCTCTGACGCGAACTTTCGCCTCGGCGACGTTCCTGGTCACTCGCGTGCTGGCGATGGGCACTCGCCTTTACGTTTCCGCGATCATTCTCGTGTTGGCTTACGCGCTTTGGAAAGGCGGGCAGGTGAGCAATCAGGAGAAGTTCGTCATTTTCGCGATCGCCTTGGTGTTCATTACGTTGGCGACAGCGATCTACACCGCGGTCGGCGGGATTCGCGCGGTGATCTGGACGGATTTCATCCAGGTCGGCGTTTTGGTCGCGGCGCTCGGATTCACGATTTGGTTCCTGCTCGGCCAAATTCCGGGCGGATGGGACACAGCGATGGCTCAGGTGAAGCAGCCGGCGTTCTTCAACTTCGCCAAGCCGGAAGAGCCGGGCTTTTGGCCATGGCTCAAAAACGTGCTGACCCAGGAATACACGATTTGGGCGGCCTTCATCGGTTCGACCTTTGTGACGATGGCGACACATGGCATCGACCAGGACACCGTGCAGCGAATGCTGACGGCGAAAAACAAACGTCAAAGCGCGTTCGCCACGATCCTCTCCGGCGTGGTTGATTTGCCCGTGGTTTCCGCGTTCATTTTCATCGGCGTATTGCTGGCTGCCTACTACCGCGTGGTTCCCGATCCCGGATTGCCAGCCGAAGGCCGGGAAGCGTTCCCCTATTTCATTCTAACGAAAATGCCACATGGCATGTGCGGCTTGGTGGTCGCAGGTTTGTTGGCGACCGCGATGGGTTCGCTCAGTACGGCGCTCAACGCGCTGAGTACGAGCTTTGCCCGCGATTTTGTTTTTCCGCGCATCGGTGACGAATTCCTAACAGAGGCAAAACGCGTTCGCGTGCTACGGTGGAGCACGGTCTTGTTCGCGGCGTTCATCGTCTTTGTCGGGCTCGGTACCGCGTGGTACATGGCTCACGATCCTAAAGCGGCGATCATTCCTCTCGTCCTCGGCATTCTGGGATACACCTTCGGATCGCTGCTCGGAGTCTTCCTTGTCGCGGTGCTCACAAAGAATCGCGGCAACGATGTCGGCAACATCATCGCGATGTGCTGCGGCTTTCTCGCGGTCTTAATTCTCAGCAATCCTCTCAACTTGCAGAAGGCTCTGGGTTTCAAAGACTCGTTTGTGCTTTCGTTCCCATGGCGGGTGACGTTGGGAACGTTGGTAACGATAGCGATCTCGGTGTGTTTTCGTACGCCACATCGAAGCGAAAATGCGTGAAACGGAATCGTCACGGCGCAGTTCGTTAGTTTCCAAAGGGATGCGTTAGGTGTCGTGTTGGGAGGCGATTTTTGTAGTTCGGAAATGCGTAGTATCGGCTTCTCCGGATTTTAAAAAATTTCCGCCGTGGAACCCTTGCGGAACGTGCGAAGTGCGTCGTTCGAGCGCGTCGACCGTGCAAATTTTTTTCAAATTTGTCCCGCGTTGGTCCATTCTGCCGGGGCGTAACGGCTGCGTCGCCAAAGGGGTGGCGGGCCGTTTCGCACGAACCTCAGACGAACGAAAGAGTTATGGAACCGGTGGCAGTGGCAATTCAGGCAGAAGTCGAAGACGTGCCGGATTTTGCTATGGGGGAGGGTGGAGAGGCTTGGTCGGAAATTTGCGGCAAACTTCAGGCGATGGTGAGCGCGGATGCGTTCCAACGGTGGTTTCGCGCCGCGCGTCTGATGAGCTGTGACAACGGTGTCGCCTCGATCGGCGTCCCGGGGGAAATCCATCAGGTGTGGATCGAAACGAATTACCTGCCGGAACTCACCGCTGCAGTTTGCGAAACGCTGGAAAGCATTCACGAAGTGCGGGTGGTGATCGCGAGTGACGAGATCGCCATCACGCCGATGTCGAAGCAAACGGAGCCAACGATTCCCCGTTCTGCCCCCCGAACTCCCGAGGAAGCTGCTGAAGCGTTGGACAAGCGCATCAAAAGCGCGGGCTTGAATCCGATGTTCACGTTCGACCGCTTCGTGGTGGGCAACAACAGCCAGTTCGCCCACGCCGCTTGCGAAGCCGTGGCCAAGCGCACGGGCGTCGGTTACAACCCGCTGTTCATTCACGGCGGTCCGGGTCTGGGCAAAACCCACCTGATGCACGCCATCGGTCGTGAGTGGCTCCGCCGTCACCCGAACTCGCGTGTCGTTTACCTCACCTGCGAAAAGTTCACCAACGAGTTCATCGACGCCGTGCGTCGCGGTGATATCGAGAAGTTCCGCCGCCGTTACCGGACTGCGGACATCATGCTCATCGACGACGTTCAGTTCCTCGCGGGCAAAGAGCGCTCGCAGGAAGAGTTTTTCCACACCTTCAATACCCTGCTTGATGGTCGCCAGCAGGTGGTCCTGACCTGCGATCGCCCGGCTTCTGAAATCAAGAGTCTCGAGCCTCGTCTCGTTTCCCGCTTCGAGTGCGGTCTCACCGTTGAGCTGCAACCGCCGCAAATGGAAACCCGGATGGCGATCCTCCGGAAAAAGACCGAGGACTGGAAGGTCAAGGTCGACGACGGAATCGTCCGTTTCCTCGCCGAGCGCATCCGGACCAACGTCCGGCGCCTCGAAGGTGCTTTGATGCGCGTGGCGACCTTCGCCTCCCTCGCGGGAGAAAGCGTCACCGTCGACAAAGTGGAGCATTTGCTGCGTGACCTGCTCCGCGAGGAGGCCAGCCGCCAAATCAGCATCGACTCTATCCAGAAGGCCGTCGCCGAACATTTCGACGTCCGGCTTGCAGACATGACCAGCCGTCGCCGCCCGGCGAGCATCGCGTTTCCCCGCCAGGTAGCGATGTTCCTGAGCCGCAGCCTGACCAAGGGATCGCTGATGGAGATTGGCGAGGCTTTCGGTGGTCGCGACCACGGGACGGTCATTCACGCCTGCAAAAAAATCACCGATCAGATCGATAAAGAACCGGGACTGAAGGAAACGATCGCCCGGATCGAGTCGCAGCTGCGCCGGTAAAATTTTGAGAACAGCCTGCTTCGGCAGGCTGTTGGAAACCAATCAGAGAAGACTTGCCAAGGGTTGGCGAAACCGGAAACGTGTCCTCCAACACGCCCGGTTTCCCTGATCATGAAGTTTCGTATCTCCAAGGAAGCGTTTCTCGACGGGCTGCAGAAAGTGCAGCATGTCGTCAGCACCCGCACCACCCTCCCGATTCTTTCGAACGTTCTGCTCGTGGCCAAAAACGGCCGCTTGCAGTTTACCACCACCGACCTTGACGTCGGCATCACCGGTTCGGTCGAGGCACAGATTGAGCGGGAAGGGGCGACCACTCTTCCGGCCAAGCGGTTGTTCAACATCGTGCGCGAACTTCCGTCCAGCGAGGTCGAGGTGACTGTGGATGGTAAAAACGTCGCCCAAATTCAAAGCGGCCCGGCGTTTTTCAAGATCATCGGCCTCAGCCAGGACGAATTCCCCCCGCTGCCGGACTTTGATGGCGCCAAGGAATTCCGTATTCCACAGGCCATGCTGCGCGATGGCCTCCGGAAAACCTCTTACGCCATCTCGAGCGACGAGACGCGTTACGTGCTTAACGGGATTTTCACTTCCTTCCGCGAAGGCAAGCTAACGCTGGTGGCTACTGATGGTCGCCGTTTGGCGATGGTGGAAAACGATCTCGAGTTCCCGGCTTCTCACGAAACTGACATCATCATCCCCACCAAGGCGGTGCAGGAGCTTCAACGTCTATTGAGTGACTCCGGCGAGGTGCTCGTGCGTCTCAGCGATAGCCAAATCTCTTTCTCCATCGGCGAAAGCCTGCTCGTCAGCAAACTAATCGAGGGCAACTATCCGAATTACCGCCAGGTCATTCCAGGGGATTCCACCGAACGAGTGGAACTGAGCCGCGAGGCGCTCTTTGAGACGGTTCGCCGCGTTTCGCTGCTTTCTTCGGACAAGTCCAACTCCGTGAAGCTTGTTTTCGGCGACAATCGAATCGAAATCACCGCCAATTCCCCCGACGTGGGTGAAGCTCGTGAATCGATGGACGTTTCCTACTCCGGCAAGCCGATGCAAATCGCGTTCAATCCGGATTTCCTCAAGGCTCCGCTGCAAAACCTCGATACGACATCCGTCTACCTGGATCTCATCGACGAAATGAGCCCGGGTGTCATTCGTATCGATGGAAGCTTCCTCTATGTGCTCATGCCAATGCGCGTGACGTCCTGAGCGAGTTGTAATTTCTCGTTCTCCAAGCCCGGTGCGTTCTTCGTATCGGGCTTTTTTGTGCTCATTTCGCTACTATGGATGTAGTAATTAGATGTTTCCGCACCGATTTCGCGATCGTCTGATGGCGATTTGCTGCTTTTTCCTGCACATTCACCGCTTCCTTTCGGCCCCTTTCGGCCCTTTTGGTTCAGTTTCCTGAAAAAAGTTCCGGCGAGTGAGTATTGGTTTTGAGGTGGTTGCGTGGGAGAGGCGAAGATTTCCGAAAATCTTTGCAGAAAGGTATTGCAGAACGGGGTCGGTTTAGGGTAGCTTGCGCCTGTCGCCGCCACGGTGCGCGACAC